>Ga0213920_1000199_pt1 | contig 57507 bp, 32 predicted proteins | sample McNCre1117MG_FD_161054 | JGI IMG/M metagenome (GOLD analysis project Ga0213920, IMG submission 161054) | Freshwater microbial communities from McNutts Creek, Athens, Georgia, United States - 11-17 MG | ecosystem: Environmental > Aquatic > Freshwater > Creek | place: USA: Georgia | collected...
TTATTTACAACAGTTCTCCAATGAAATCCCAACCGTTATAAAACGATTTTCAACCGCTGAAAACATGTGGCTGAATCGCAGTGTGATTCTATTCCAACTAGGCTATAAATCAAAAACCGATTTTAAATTATTGCAATCACTTTGTATTCAACACAGTCATTCAAACGAATTTTTTATTCGAAAAGCAATTGGATGGGCACTTCGAGAATATGCTAAGACTGACCCAGAAGCAGTTCGGGAATTTGTATTACAATCCAACTTAAAGCCTTTAAGCAAAAAAGAAGCATTAAAAAATATTTAATTGTAATTTAGCCGGCTGAAAACCCCACCTATGTTAAAAAATGCTTTACATCGATTAGAACAAACTATTGCTTGGTCCAGATCAAAATTAGGAGATAAGCAATTTATCTTCTTATCCGCGGTTTTGGTTGGAATCTCAGCTGCGTTTGCGGTAATTGTACTTAAAGCTTTTGCGCACTGGGTTTTTACCTTTGCTACTTATGTAAGTCGGATTCTAAAATTAGGTTTTTTCAATAGTATTTTACCTATTATCGGGATTCTATTAACGGTTTTTGTAATCAAAAAATTCTTGAGTGGAACCATTCAAAAAGGCACTTCGCAAATTTTATATGCGGTTGCAAAAAAGGCAAGTATTATCCCAAGAAAACAAATGTATGCGCAAATCATTACCAGCTCTTTAACCGTGGGTATGGGTGGTTCTGCAGGATTGGAAAGTCCCATTGTAATCACAGGAGCAGCCTTTGGTTCTAATTATGCACAGAAATACAAATTAAGCTACAAAGACCGTACTTTACTTATTGGCTGTGGAGTTGCCGCTGGTATTGCTGCCGCGTTTAATGCTCCTATCGCGGGAGTGTTATTTGCTATCGAAGTCTTACTCGTTGATGTGAGTATATCTGCTTTTACCCCAATTATGATTGCTGCGGCAACTGGAGCTTTGGTTTCGGTAATTGTATTGGATGAGACCATTTTACTTTCATTCAAACAACAAGAGGATTTTAACTATCATAACATTCCATTTTATACGTTTTTAGGCGTTTTCACAGGTTTAATTTCCATTTATTATTCTCGGAATTTTCAACGAGTAGAACATTTCTTTAGTCGGTTAAAATTAGGCCCTTACAAAAAAGCACTTTTCGGTTCAACACTTCTAGCTATTTTAATATATGTGTTCCCAACACTTTTTGGCGAAGGATATGAAAGCATCCGAATTTTATCCGAAAATGATCCCGGACAATTATTAGAAGATACTTTATTTAGTGGATTTAGAAATAACAGTTGGGTACTTTTACTCTTTGTAGGTTGTACCATGATGCTTAAAGCTTTTGCTACAGGTTTAACTATTGGTAGTGGTGGAAATGGAGGTAATTTTGCTCCTTCGCTGTTTTTAGGATCTTATGTTGGTTTTTTCTTTTCGAAGTTGATTAACCTAATTGGATTAGCCAAATTACCCGTGAGTAATTTTACTTTAGTAGGAATGGCAGGTATATTGAGTGGTTTATTTCACGCACCATTAACCGCCATTTTCTTGATTGCTGAAATTACAGGTGGGTATAACTTAATGATACCATTAATGATTGTTTCTTCAATTAGTTTTGCTATTTCAAAACGCTTCGAAAAACATTCGATGGATGTGAAAAATTTAGCCAAAAAAGGACATGCTTTTACAAGTAATAAAGATGCGAATGTACTTTCAACCTTAGATACAAATTCCATTATTCAAACGGATTATTTGACGGTTTCACCAAATGAAAATCTTGATAAATTGGTTGATTTAATTTCTAATTCTACTCAAGTTGTTTTTGCCGTTGTCAATTCAGAAAATGAATTAGTAGGTATAGTCTATTTCAATGACATCAAAGAGATTATCTTTAATACCTATCGTGTCAAATACACTCAAATTAAAGAAATTATGACTGCTCCAAAAGCAATTCTTACTCCTGAAGACAGTATGGAAGTAGTGATGAATCAATTTGAGCAAACCAAAGTCGCCTTTTTGCCGGTACTCAAAAACAATAAATACTATGGCTTTATCTCAAAATCATTAGCCTTAGAAGCGTATCGTACCAAGCTAAAATCCATGACTATAGAATAACGATCTGATCTATTCGATTTTACTTACTATTATACAGCATCTATTTAACATAAACTTCGCTTGTGTTGTACCAAAAGAATCAATGAAAATGGTAACTTTGCTTTTTTGCAAAAATTATGTTAGATAAAGACAATACTATTGAAGTTCAAGGCGCGCGCGTTCACAACCTTAAAAATATCGATATTTCAATTCCACGAGAACAGTTAGTGGTCATCACTGGGCTTTCGGGTTCTGGGAAATCGTCTTTGGCTTTTGATACCATCTATGCCGAAGGTCAACGCCGATATATTGAAACATTCTCTGCTTATGCTAGACAATTTTTAGGCGGACTAGAACGTCCTGATGTAGATAAAATTGACGGACTTTCGCCGGTAATTGCTATTGAACAAAAAACAACTAGTAAAAGTCCGCGCTCAACAGTAGGAACTATTACTGAAATCTATGACTTTTTGCGTTTGTTATACGCTCGTGGGGCTGATGCCTACAGTTATAATACGGGTGAGAAAATGGTTTCCTATTCTGATGATCAAATCAAAGACTTGATTATTCAGGATTTTACAGGAAAACGCATCAATATATTAGCTCCTATTATCCGTGCTAGAAAAGGACATTATGCTGAGCTCTTCCAACAAATTACCAAACAAGGTTTTTTGAAAGTGCGTGTGAATGGCGAAATTCAAGATTTGGTCAGCGGCATGAAATTGGACCGATACAAAACCCACGACATCGAAATTGTAGTCGATCGAATGGTTATTAAAAATACCGAAGACAACCAAAAACGACTGGCCGAAAGTATCAATACCGCCATGCATCATGGTGAAAATGTATTGATGGTTTTAGACCAAGATTCCAATGAAGTGCGTTATTTCAGTAGGAATTTAATGTGTCCTACAACGGGTATTTCCTATCAAAATCCAGAACCCAACTTATTCTCTTTCAACTCTCCAAAAGGTGCTTGTGCGCATTGTAATGGATTGGGTACTGTGAACGAAATCAATCGTAAAAAGATTATTCCGAATCCCAAATTATCCATCAAAAATGGAGGATTTGCGCCTTTGGGCGAATACAAATCGTCTTGGATTTTTAAGCAATTGGAAATCATTGGTGAGAAATACGGTTTCAAATTAACCGATGCGGTGGAAACCATTTCGGAAGAAGCCATGGAAATGATTTTGAATGGTGGCAAAGAAAAATTCACCATCAATTCAAAAGATTTAGGGGTAGCTAGAGAATATAAAATTGATTTTGAAGGGATTGCTCATTTCATCAAAAACCAACACGACGAAAGCGGCTCAACTACTATTAAACGTTGGGCGAAAGAATTCATGGACGAAGTAAAATGTCCGGAATGTGAAGGTTCGCGATTAAAAAAAGAAGCACTTTTCTTTAAAGTAAATGATAAAAACATTGCCGAATTAAGCGATTTGGATATTTCAGATTTGACAACTTGGTTTCAAGAATTGGAAAGTCATTTGTCTGACAAACAAAAAACAATTGCGTCTGAAGTGATTAAAGAAATCAAAGACCGATTGGATTTCTTAATGAATGTTGGCTTGAATTATTTGGCGTTGAGTCGAAGTTCCAAATCCCTTTCAGGTGGTGAAGCCCAACGCATCCGACTGGCGACACAAATTGGTTCACAGTTGGTTGGAGTATTGTATATTTTGGATGAACCGAGTATTGGTTTGCACCAAAGAGACAACGAAAAATTAATTCATTCCTTAGAACAATTGCGTGATATTGGCAATTCTGTTTTAGTGGTTGAACACGACAAAGACATGATTGAACGTGCTGATTATGTGATTGACATTGGCCCGAAAGCAGGGAAATTTGGTGGCGAAATCATCAGCCAAGGAACACCTGCTGCCATTTTAAAAAGCAATACGATTACTGCGCAATTTATGAATGGCGATATGAAAATCGAGGTTCCTAAAAAGCGTCGGGAAGGCAACGGAAAATTCTTGAAACTAACAGGAGCAACAGGAAATAATTTGAAAAATGTGTCTATCGAGCTGCCTTTAGGGAAAATGATTTGCGTGACGGGAGTTTCGGGAAGTGGAAAATCGACTTTGATTAACGAGACCCTCTACCCTATTTTGAACGCCTATTATTTCAACGGGGTAAAAAAACCACAACCTTACAAAAAAATTGAAGGTTTAGAACATATTGACAAAGTCATTGACATTGACCAAAGTCCTATTGGGCGTACGCCAAGGTCTAATCCGGCTACCTATACCGAAGTATTTTCGGAGATTAGAAATCTATTTACGATGACTTCCGAAAGTATGATTCGTGGTTACAAAGCCGGTCGTTTTAGTTTTAATGTCAAAGGTGGTCGTTGCGAAACCTGTGAAGGATCAGGAGTGCGAACTATTGAAATGAACTTTCTGCCCGATGTGTACGTAGAATGCGAAACCTGTCAAGGTAAACGTTTTAACAGAGAAACTTTGGAAATTCGTTACAAAGGAAAATCCATTTCAGATGTGTTGAACATGACGGTGGACGAAGCGGTTCCGTTCTTTGAAAACATTCCTAAAATTTACAGAAAAGTCAAAACCATTCAAGAAGTAGGATTGGGATATATTACTCTGGGGCAGCAAAGTACAACACTTTCAGGTGGCGAAGCACAGCGCATCAAATTAGCTGGAGAATTGTCTAAAAAAGACACCGGAAATACCTTTTATATTTTAGACGAACCTACTACTGGATTGCATTTTGAAGACATTCGAGTGCTGATGGATGTCATCAATAAATTAGTCGATAAAGGCAATACGATTTTGATTATCGAACACAATATGGACGTGATCAAACTGGCGGATTACATTATTGATATAGGTCCTGAAGGCGGAAAAGGCGGCGGACAATTAGTTGCCAAAGGAACTCCTGAAGAAATCATAAAAAATAAAAATAGTTATACTGCACAATTTCTGAAAAAAGAATTAGTTTAGTAATTGATAAATCTAGCCCTGATAGCATCGATATCCTTTTTAAAGTAGACTGAGGCACTCGAAGGCTACTTTAAAAAGATACAGCGGATAGCAGGATTAAGCTCCAAAAAATACAAAAAATGAGACTACAAGACTTTGATAATGATGAAGATAAAGTAATTCAGGACAAACTGAAACAAAAAACATGGAATGAGATTCGTACCAATGATAGTTGGGCGATTTTTAAAATCATGTCGGAATTTGTGAATGGATACGAAACTATGGGGCGTATAGGTCCTTGTGTGACCATTTTTGGCTCTGCCCGAATTCAACCGGAAGATCCGTACTATCTACTAGCTGAAAAAATTGCTTATAAAATCAGTAAAGCGGGTTATGGTGTGATTACTGGTGGTGGTCCAGGGATTATGGAAGCAGGAAATAAAGGGGCGCATCTAGGTGGAGGTACCTCTGTAGGATTGAATATTGAATTGCCTTTTGAACAACATTACAACCCGTATATCGACCGAGATAAAAATTTGAATTTTGATTATTTCTTTGTTCGAAAAGTGATGTTTGTGAAATACTCGCAAGGTTTTGTGGTAATGCCAGGAGGCTTTGGCACCATGGACGAATTATTTGAAGCTATAACGTTGATTCAGACTAAAAAAATTGCGCGTTTCCCAATTATTTTGGTAGGTACATCGTTTTGGTCAGGATTAATCGAATGGATAAAAACGGTTTTAATAGAGCGCGAAAAAACAGTTAGTGCCAGCGATTTGGATTTATTTAAAATTGTAGATACCGAAGAAGAAGTAGTAGCGGTTTTAGACGCATTCTATAAAAAATACGACCTAAGCCCTAATTTTTAAACCCGAGTGCTATAGTATTTGATTTGGAATCAGTTCATCACTTGTATTCTTTACTTAAAATTTGACGATTGAAATCATTTCTAAAAATAGTATTTTTTCTACTGATAGTATTAGCTTCAAATAAGCTAGTGGCTCAACATCGTTCTAATATGAATGTGGAGTTAAATCCTGACACTAAAACGCTTAGTATTCAACAGGAAATTACTTTTTTTAATCAGTCCAATGACAGCATCAGTTCAATTGTATTAAACGATTGGAACAACGCCTATTCTGATAAAAATACGCCTTTAGGGAAGCGTTTTTCTGACGAATTTTACAGAGGTTTTCACTTAGCTAGTGAAGCAGAGCGTGGTAGAACTTCAAATCTAACCATTTTGAATGAGGAAAAATTATTTTTGTCTTGGCATAGAACAAAAATCAACCCGGATTACATAACGGTTGACCTAAGAGAAAAATTAGCTCCCAATCAAAAAGTAACATTATACCTCACTTACTTTTCAAAAATACCAAGTAACAAATTTACTAAATACGGCTATGCTCCCAACGGAGATCTGAATCTTAAAAATTGGTTTTTAAGTCCCGCACGATATGAGAACAAAGCCTTTGTTAAATATAGCAATAGTAATTTAGACGATATTGCAAATGGAATTTGTGACTATACTATCCATTTTAAAATCCCAAAAGGACTTTCTTTAACCACAGATTTGAATGTGGAGGAACAAACAGAGGATAAATCACATTCTGATTTCTTATTAAAAGGAGAAAACAGAACCGACTTTAGTGTGTACATTGAATCAAAATCGAGTTTTAATAGTTATCGTAATGAATTGAATGAGGTTATTACCAACATCAACAGTACCCAACTAGATGCTATTCAAAAAATCATTATTATTAATAGAATAGCTAATTTTACTACTGATTTCATTGGAGTTTATCCCCACCCAAAAATTGTAGTTTCTCAAACTAATTACGATCGAAATCCTTTTTACGGATTGAATCAGTTACCTTCCTTTTTGAACCCATTTGAAGAAGATTTCTTGTTTGAAATCAAGTTTTTAAAAACCTATTTAGACACCTATCTAAAAAACAGTTTGCATCTAGACCCTCGGAAAGACAATTGGATTTACGACGCCTTACAAATGGATGCTATGATGAAATATATTGAACAATACCATCCTGAGAGTAAGATGTTAGGTAGTGCTTCTCGATTCAAATTACTAAAAAGTTATAATATCACGAATCTGGATTTCAACAAGCAATACAGTTATTTTTATATGCTAATGGCTAGAAAAAATTTAGATCAAGCCCTAGGAATTCCTAAAACCAATTTGATTAAATTTAATGAGCAAATTGCTAGTAAATACCGCGCTGGATTGAGTATTTCATTCTTAGATAGTTATTTAGAAAATAATATTGTAAGTAATAGTATTCATCAGTTTTACGAAAAAAATAAGAAACAACAAGTCATCAATACCGATTTTGAATCTATTCTAAAATCAAATACTGACAAAAACATCAATTGGTTTTTTTCTACTATTGTAAATTCTCGTGAATTAATAGATTATAAATTTTCTAAAGTTTCCAAAACAAAAGACAACATAACATTTTCTATAAAAAACAAAACTGAAATCCCTATACCTATTCCGATTTACGGACTTAGAAACGATACTATTGTTTTTAAAAAATGGCTTGATATCAAAGAATGCGATAGCACCTTTACCATAGAAAAAAAAGGAGCTGATCGAATTATTTTAAACTATAAAAATGAAGTCCCTGAATACAATTTACGGAATAATTGGAAAAAACTAGATGGTTTTTTTCCCAATAATCGTCCAATAAAATTCGTGTTCATGAAGGATTTAGAAGACCCTTATTATAACCAGATTTTATATGTTCCCTCTTTGAACTATAATTTCTATGATGGTCTTTCTCCTGGGTTACGACTACACAATCGAACCATTTTAGACAAACCTTTTTTGTTTGATCTTGGTCCTTCTTATTCTACAAAATCCAACACTTTTACTGGAGGTGGAGCATTAGTAATCAATCAAAATTACAGAAATAGTAATCTTTACAACGTTAGGTATACAGTAACAGGTTCTTATTTTCATTATGCTCCCGATGCTAGTTATTCAAAAATAACACCTAGTGTAGAGTTCCGTATTCGCGAAAGCGATTTTAGAGACAATCGAAAACAAGCTTTCCTCTTTAGACAAGTAATTGTAAATAAAGAAAAAAGTAATCTATTGGACGGAAGTGATGCTTCACTCGAAAATTATTCGGTATTTAATGCTCGATACTACAACACTAAAACCGAATTAACTCAGCATTTCAATTTCAATTCGGATTTTCAATTTTCTAAAAATTTTGGAAAAGCAATCACCGAGATGGGATACCGAAAATTATTTGAGAATAATCATCAAATCAATTTACGTTTGTATGCTGGTTTCTTTCTGTATAACACCACTCATTCTGATTACTTTAGTTTTTCATTGGATCACCCAAGTGATTATCTTTTTGACTACAACTATTACGGAAGATCTGAAAGTAAGGGATTCTTTAGTCAGCAATACATTGAAGCAGAAGGTGGTTTTAAATCAAAATTAAGCACTACGTATGCTAATCAATGGATGACAACTTTAAATGGGAGTTTCAATATCTGGAATTGGATTGAGTTGTACGGAGATATGGGACTTATGAAAAATAAGTATCAATCTCCTCAATTCGTATACGATAGCGGTGTTCGACTTAATTTAGTTACAGACTATTTCGAATTGTATTTTCCTGTTTACTCTTCTAACGGATTGGAATTCAATCAAAAAAATTATAATGAAAAGGTTCGATTTGTAATCACCTTCTCGCCTAGTACACTTATCAATTTATTTAATAGAAAGTGGTTTTAATAATTTTCGATTTATTCGGCTTAAATTACATTTTATTTAACAAATTACATTTTTACAAACAATAATTCAACAAAAAACTATAATTCGTTAAAATGATTAGAAAAAACAAAATTTAATTTTTAGACTAATTATGAAAATAAGTAGTTTTTAATTAGATTTGTACATTATGTCATCCTTTTCAATTATGATAAAAGAAAAAACGAATACAACGTTAACGTTTGAAGACTTCAAGACTGAAGTTTTAAATGACTACAAAATTGCTATTACTAGCAGGGAATGTAGTTTATTAGGACGTAAAGAGGTACTAACTGGAAAGGCAAAATTTGGGATTTTTGGAGACGGTAAAGAAGTTCCCCAATTAGCAATGGCTAAATCTTTCAAAGATGGTGATTTCCGTTCTGGTTATTATCGTGATCAAACGTTCATGATGGCCATTGGAAAATTAACCATAAAACAGTTTTTTGCAGGTTTATACGGTCATACGGATTTGGATTATGAGCCCATGTCTGCAGGAAGACAAATGGGTGGTCATTTTGTAACCCATAGTTTAAATGAAGATGGCTCTTGGAAGAATTTAACTGAACAAAAAAACTCAAGCTCAGACATCTCCCCTACGGCGGCACAAATGCCACGCCTTTTAGGATTAGCCTACGCTTCAAAAATATACAGACAAGTCCCAGGCATCACTAACGCTGGTAATTTTTCTAACGAAGGAAATGAAATTGCATGGGGTACTATTGGCAATGCCAGTACTTCTGAGGGAGTTTTCTTCGAAACTATAAATGCAGCTGGTGTATTACAGGTACCCATGGTAATGAGTGTTTGGGATGACGAATATGGTATCTCTGTTCATGCAAAACATCAAACCACAAAAGAATCTATCTCTGAAATTTTAAAAGGATATCAAAGAGAAGAAGGTACTAATGGATTTGAAATCTTAAAAGTAAAAGGTTGGGATTATGCCGACTTAATTGCTACTTATGAAAAAGCAGCTGATTTAGCTCGAGAACAACACGTTCCTATTTTAATTCATGTTTCTCAACTAACTCAACCTCAAGGTCATTCAAGTTCAGGATCTCACGAGCGATATAAAAGTACTGATAGATTAGCTTGGGAAAAAGACTTTGATTGTATTCGTCAAATGCGATTGTGGATGATTGCTATTAATATCGCATCGCCAGAAGAGCTAGACGAAATCGATGCCACCGCTAAAAAAGAAGTTCTTGAAGGTAAAAAAGAAGCTTGGAAAGAATTTATTGAGCCCATCCTAAACGAACAAAAAGAATTATTATCACTACTTGAAAGAGTAGCTGAAACGAGTCAAAATAAAACCAAAATACTTCAACACGTTTCCGTTTTAAAGAATATTAAAGATCCTTTAAAGAAGGAAATAGTAAGTACAGCTCGTAAAGCTTTGCGCTTGTTGATTAACGAAAATGGAAAGAACGAAGTAGCAAAATGGATTCAAAATTACACTGAAGTAACTCAGAAAAAATTCAGTAGTCATTTGCATTCCGAATCCAATGCTAACATTTACTCTGTACAACCAATAGCACCTAAATACAACGAGAATACTATAGCCGACACGGATGGTCGAATGATCTTAAGAGACAACTTTGATGCTTTGTTTACCAAATACCCTGAAGCTTTAGTTTTTGGCGAAGATGCAGGGAATATTGGCGATGTGAACCAAGGCTTAGAAGGTATGCAGGAAAAATATGGAGAATTACGTGTTACTGATGCTGGTATAAGAGAGGCAACGATTATAGGACAAGGTATAGGATTGGCTTTAAGAGGGCTTCGTCCAATTGCTGAAATTCAATACTTAGATTATTTATTGTACGCTATTCAAATTTTAAGTGACGACTTAGCTACTTTACAATACAGAACTTTTGGACGACAAAAAGCACCATTAATTATTCGTACTCGAGGGCATCGATTAGAAGGTATTTGGCACTCTGGTTCTCCAATGGGAATGATTATTAATGCCATCCGAGGAATTCACGTTTTGGTACCTAGAAACATGACACAAGCGGCTGGATTCTACAATACGCTCTTAGAATCGGATGAACCAGCTTTGGTTGTAGAATGTTTAAATGGATACCGATTAAAAGAAAAAGCTCCTTTGAATTATGGTGAATTCAAGACACCCATCGGAATTGTAGAAACTTTAAGAGAGGGAAAAGACATAACTTTAGTTTCTTATGGTTCTACGTTGCGATTAGTAGAACAAGCGGCTAATGAATTAGCTGAAATTGGCATTGATTGTGAAGTCATCGACATTCAATCCTTATTGCCATTTGATATCAATAAGGACATTGTAAAAAGTATTGCAAAAACCAATCGTTTATTAGTAATTGATGAAGATGTTCCTGGAGGAGCTTCGGCTTATATCTTACAACAAATTTTAGAGGTTCAAGATGCCTATTCGTATTTAGATAGTAAGCCTCAAACACTTACATCAAAAGCACACCGACCTGCTTATGGTACTGATGGTGATTATTTCTCTAAACCTTCTGCAGATGATATTTTTGAAAAAATATACGCAATGATGAATGAGGTGAATCCTGCTCAATTTCCAGATTTATATTAATATTAATACCATTTATAAATTAAAAAGGCTACCCAGTTGGGTAGCCTTTTTAATATCTGGAGAACACTTATTGCATATCGTAAAAACGGCTATTATTACCTCTTCGATTCTTCTTAAATGGATTGAAATCAAAAGTCACATATAACTCAAAAGTATTATACGTAGTCCCTCCTACTTTTTTACTTCCAATATCAAAGGAATAATTAGCCCCTACTTCAATTTCTTCAATAAAAATACTCAATGAAGTTCCCATTTGTGAAACTGAAAATCCATCGTATTTATTAAAATGCTCATTAATTCCAAAAGATATATTTCCTAGTATAGCTTCTTGGTACAAATCAAATCGCGTTTTTGCTCCTTGTTTAGAAAATGAATTAAATAAATACAAGTATGAATTCTCAGGCAAAAAAGTACTTTGCCCATAAGGATTTAAGTCTTTTTCATAACCAGATTGAAAGGACATGAACATGTCTTTTTTATTACTAGCATTACTATTAAAAGAAGTTTCTGGATTATTAATGTGTTTTAAATTAAATCCAAAAAACATATTTTGATTATTATGAACTACTGCTCCAGCACCGATATCCAAATAATTAATCTTGTTATCAATATTAACTGGATCTCTAGAAACCCCTGCAATATAACCTGTCAATACATTGATTTGATCTTCAAAAACTAACGAAGAATAATCTAATCTACTATTTCCATACCCTACCGATATTGAAGGATTAAAAGTCCATTCATACGATAATTGCGCTTTATAGATATAATGCAAGTTGGCCTCTGTTACAGAATATCCCAATTGACTAATCTTGGTCGAATTAACATCTAAAGCCAATGAAAAATCATTATCTGCAAAATAATGATTGGCAAAACCAAATCGGTTTTCAATCTTACTCCCCTCGTTATACCCCTCAGTACTATAAATAACACCTGCTTTAGAGGAATCACCAAAACCATAAAAACTTGGATTGATAGTCCCCATTACTTTATTCTGATTTTTCATAGTAAAGTCCTGAGCAGAAGTAATTTGAACCACAACAAGTGCAAATAGTATATATATAAATTTAATTCTCATAATCATTTTATTTAATAAGCATGAATTGACCTTCTTTCTCAATTATTTTATCATTGATGGTTTTAGCCATAATGTAATAACGATACGTTCCGTTAACAGGCTCTGAATTTACTTTTTCAATTCCGTTCCATCCCCAATCCGTAGGAAGCGAAGCAGTATCAGAACTAACTTCATAAATCAAGTTACCCCAATTATCATAGATATACATACTAACTTCTTTTAATCCTAACAATGAAGGTCTAAACAAATCATTGATTCCATCATTATTTGGTGAGAAAGCAGTTGGCAACATAATACCTGCGCCTTGACCTACAGTTAGAATTTCAGTAATAGAACGTGAACAACCAAATTTATTATACACTGTTAAGGTTACTGGATACAATCCGTCAATAGCATAGGTATGGAATACTGTAGTGATACTTTCTCCTGAGCTATTTGGATTGATATCCTCCGGATTATAGAATACTTTATACGGGCTATTATCTCCGAAATCCCAAACAATATGATCGTATTCAGCAGGGATATTTGCTGATGTCAATCCGTTAGTAAATTTAACACTTTCATTAACCGAAACATTTCCATAAGTAGTTAAGTTTATCGATGTGAAATTTAATTTTGGATCAACCAATGAAGTATTAACTGTCGTCGTATCCCAACAATTTTGACTATTCGTAACTTTTATAATTCCTGATGGAGTTGTTGGTGATGCAATAGATAATTCAAACACATGATTACCCAAATCAACACTTGGCACTACAACACTGTTATAATAGAACGTAAGGTTATTATCTAAACTAGACACCGTTACCCTAACTTTACCTGCAGTATTTGCACATAGTGTCTCATCTAAACTAACAGCGGCAATTTTCAATGTACTATAATCGTAAATTGTAAATACATAAGGCTCTGTTTTACAACTATTACTATCTGTAACCGCTATACGATATAATCCTGCTTTTAGATTACAAATATTAAAATAATTATTATTTGGATTAGGAACTACATTCCACATTTGAGATGATGAATCCAAATATTCCAAATCAAAGTGAGTATAAATTCCTGTTCCTCCAGTATAATTAAAATTAACACAGCCCAAAGCATTATTACACGTAACATTCGTTGTTGAAACTAACGAAATTGTAATCGGTAAGGCTGGTAAAACAGTATATGTTTTAGTAGGTAATGGACAACCTACTGCATCTGTACCAGAAATAGTATAATTCCCTGCTTCTAAACCTATAATATTGGTTTGATTTTGTTGGAAACCATTTGGTCCAGACCAATGAACTGCATAAAATCCACCTGAGGTAACTCCTCCTACAATAGTTACAGCTATTTCTCCATTACTAGCTGTACTACAAGTAACATTTTTAACAGACTCATTCGAAATTGAAATTGGAGTTGACACTTTCAATACACCTGTTTTTACAATATTACATGGTAAAGTGGTAATAGTATAATTAAAGATTCCTGCTTTAGTCGGTGTTCCGCTAATCGTTAACTCTCCTGTCCCTATATTGAATGAAGACGTAACCCCCGTTGGTAATCCAGAAACTATTACACCTGTAGTTCCAACCGTTGCATATTTAATTGGCACAATAGCCGAATTAGATGCTGATTGACACTGCGTTTGATTGTCAGTACCTGTTGCTGATGTCAAACTAATTGATACAACTGAATTAATATTTGTTATAGTAATAGTTTGAGTAACCGGGCATCCTGTAGTTGTAATTGGAATTGTAAACGTTCCATTAGCCGTTGGATTTCCTGAAATTGTATATACTCCAGAACCATCTCTAGCAATAGTCAGTCCAGTTGGCAGAATTGGCTGAAGTATTCCACTTGCTCCTCCACCAATTGTAAATTGAATAGGAACAATTGGTCCATTTTGACATACTGATTGATTTAGCGAACTCGCACTACTTATGAAAGTAATGGTAGCTGCAGGTTTAATATCAAAAGTAATGGTAGCCGTTGCCACTGAACCACAACTTCCTTGCGTTGTTAAAGTAAAAGTAGACGTTGATGTTGTAGCGCTTGTTGGTGTTCCTGAAATTGTTACAATATTATTAGCGTCTAATGAATAGGTAATACCTGCCGGTAAGGCTGGAGACACTATAATACTTGTAACACCAGATGCTACTTTAAACAAAATTGGATCAATTGCACTATTTACACAAGAATTAATCTGTGAGGTATTACCCGATACATCCGCTATAGATTGAGCCGGATTTACGGATATGACACCGCTCAATACATTTCCACAACCAGTAGATGAACTAATAGTATATGGGAATGAACCACTTTGAGTTGGTACTCCAGAGAAACTTCCTGTTGTTGCGTTAAAGCTAACTCCTGTAGGTAAGGTTCCTGAATGTACCATCGTTGCAGATGTAGTTGTCGTGATACCATATTGAAGTGCAGTACCCAATGAGTTGTTAATACAAACAGTTGGATTTGGATTACCAGATACCACTCTTACAGTAGCATTTTCTTTTATTTCAATTGTTCCTGAATAGGTAGTTTGATCACAAATTCCATACGATTGTACAGTATAAGTGAACACTCCTACCTCGTTTGTAGCCCCTGAAATTGTTAATACATTAGATGCTACAGACCAAACTATTCCATTAGGTTGATGTGGTGAGAAAGTCACATCTCCACCCGTTGCACCACCTCCTAAATTGTAAGATATGGATTGAATTGGAGCAGTCGCACAAACACTTTGGTTTGTGGTCGTTGGAGTCAATGCAGTAATAACATCATCAGCTTTAACTGTTAAAGTACCACCATAAGTTGAGTTACAACCATTAGTTGAACCTGCGGTATGTATCACATAATTAAAAATACCTGTAGCAGTTGGACTTCCTGAAATTGTAAATTTATGAGTTAAACCATCATATGTTCCAGTCAACCCAGCAGGTAAATTAGTAACATAAGCACTCGTTGCCGAACCTCCAATAGTAAATACTATCGGAATTATTGAATTTCCTTGACATTCCGTTTGCGTTACAGTACTTGATGAAACAGGGATAATAGTTCCCTGCTCTTGTACTGTTACAAAAGCTTGATTAGGAGAAATAATAGTTGTAGAAGTACAAGCCGTCGTACTTGAATCCTGAACACTTAGCAATGTTACTGTGTAGTTACCCGAATTTACTGTTGGTAAACTAACCGTTGCTGAATTAGATGTTCCTGAACTAGAAACAGTATAATTATTTGTGCCAATGCTATACGTAAATAGAAACGGTGGTGTTCCATTTGAGCCAGTAAAAGTAACACTAGGTGGTACATCATTTTGACAAACTATAAAACTATTAGTGCTCGAAATAGTCGCTTTTGGACTAGGATATACCGTAATAGTAAATGATTTAGCTGTGGTACAAGATTTACCTGCATTTGAGTAAGTAGCAGTAATCGTAATTGTTGCTACCTGAGGTGTTGCTCCTGAATTGACAACAGTATACGCAGGAATTGCTCCTGAGCCACTAGCCGGAATACCAATACTTGGATTGGAATTTGTCCAAGAATAAGTTGTAGTTCCTCCAGTATTTACAGTTGTAAAACTCACTGCTGTTGTAGTTGCTCCACTACACAATTCTTGTGAAACTGGTTGATTAAACCCAGCTGATGGATTAACGGTAATCGCAAATGTTTTGTTGGAACCTGAACAACTTAGTCCTCCATTAGTATAAACAGGAGTTACTGTAACTGTAGAAGTTATTGGGGAAGTACTCGTATTTATTGCTGTAAATGAAGGTATTGACACTAAGCCATTTAACCCTAATCCTATACTAGTATTAGTATTAGTCCAAGTATACGTTGTAGTTCCGACAGAATTTAACGACGTAAAATTAATTACGTTACTCGTATCTCCATTACATAAAGTAGTAGCAATAGGTTGAACAACCTCAGCTGATGGATTAACCGTAATTGTAAATGATTTAGTAGGCCCAGCACAAGTTTGACCTGCATTACTAAATGTAGGTGTCACCACTATAGTTGCCACCACTGGAGTAGTTCCTGTATTAACTGCGTTAAAAGAAGGAATATTTATAGCTCCATTAGAAGCTAATCCAATAGTTGTGTTATTATTAACCCAAGTATATGAGGTAGCTCCTCCTAAATTATTAGAAATGAAATTTACTAAGGTAGTCGATGCTCCATTACAAACTATTTGATTAGTTGGCTGAATTAATTCAGCTGTTGGATTAACGGTAATTGTAAAGGTTTTTGATGGCCCTGTACAAACTACGCCGGCATTAGTATAAGATGGAGTTACTGTAATAGTAGCTACAATAGGAATATTCCCTGTATTCACAGCATTAAAAGCAGGAATCACAGCTCCTGACCCATTTAATCCTAATCCAATATTTGCATTTGAATTATTCCAAGAATAAGTTGTTGTTCCAGAATTGTTCAATGATGAAAAAGTAATTCCTGCAGTCGATACTCCATTACAAACTACTTGATTTGTTGGCTGAATTACATCTGCAGTAGGATTAACCGTAATTGTAAATGATTTAGGCAAACCTACACAAGACACTCCTCCATTTGTATAAGTTGGAGTAACAGTAATCGTAGCTACAGTTGGAGCAAGTCCTGTATTTACCGCTGTAAAGGATGGTATTGATCCTACACCAGTAGCTACATTTAAACCAATCGCGGTATTATTATTGGTCCAAGAATAGGTTGTAGTTCCTCCTGTATTCAATGAAGAAAAATTCAAAGAATAGGTATCACCATTACAAATTACTTGTGCCGTTGGCTGATTTACTTGAGCGGTTGGATTTACAGTTATAGTAAACGTTTTTGAAGGTCCTGTACAGCTTACTCCTGCTTCAGTATATGTTGGTGTTACCACTATAGTAGCTACCTGTGGAGTTGTTCCTAAATTTGTGCCTGTAAATGATGGTATTGAACCTGTACCAGATGCTGATAAACCTATACTTGTATTAGAATTAGTCCAAGCAAAAGTTGTTACTCCACTTGTATAAGTAGTCGCAAAGTTAACTGTAGTTGTAGAACCTCCATTACAGATTACCTCTGACGCAGATTGAACAACCTGAGCTGTAGGATTTACTGTTATAGTAAAAATCTTTGTAGTTCCTGAACATGACTTACCTGCATTTGAAAATATAGGTGTAACAACAAAATTAGCTACAACTTGAGTATTTCCATTGTTAACAACTGTAAAATTAGGAATAGATCCAAAACCTGTAGCATTAAGACCTATACTCGAAGTATCATTAGTCCATGAATATGAAGTTACTCCTCCAGAATTAGCAGTGGTAAAATTCACATTGGTTTGCACTCCATTGCAAAGAATCAATGATGTTGGTTGACTCACATTTGCAACTGGATTTACAGTTATAGTAAATGTTTTAGTTGGACCCGTACACACCACTCCTCCATTGGTATAACTTGGGGTAACAACAATTGTAGCTGTAATTGGCGTAGTTCCCAAATTAACAGGATTAAATGCTGTTATATCTCCTGTTCCCGAAGCATTCAATCCAATTCCTGGAGTATCGTTTGTCCAAGAATAAGTTGTTGTTCCTACAGTGTTTTGAGTAGAGAATCCGATTGGAGTAATAGCTTCTCCATTACATCTTACTTGAGAATTTGGCTGATTTACTTGAGCGGTTGGATTAATAGTTATGACAAAATTCTTGGTTGCACCGGTACATGTTTTACCAGCATTAGCAAATGTTGGTGTTACCGTTAAATTAGCCGTTAATGGTGTAGTTCCTAAATTAGAAACTGGAAAAGTATTAATTGAACCTATACCTGACGAACTTATACCAATACTTGGCGAATTATTAGTCCAAGAATAAGTTGTTGTTCCTCCAATATTATTTGTAGTAAAATTAACCGATGTTGGAGTCCCATTACATAACACTAAAGGAGTCACAGGCTGATTCACATCAGCTGATGGATTAACAGTAATAGTAAATGTTTTTGGTAACCCTACACAACTTACACCATTATTGGTATACGTTGGAGTTACAGTTATAGTTGCCACTATAGGAGAATTACCCGAATTAGTAGCTGTAAAGTTAGCTATTGATCCTGTACTTGATAAAGTTGACATTCCAATAGCTATATCGCTAGACCAACTGTAAGTAGTAGTTCCAGTGTTAGTAGTAGCAAAATTAACTGAAGTGGTTTCTCCGTTACAAACTACTTTAGAAACAGGTTGAATCATATCGGCAGTTGGGTTTACCGTAATAGTAAACACTTTTACAGGTCCTGTACAACTTACTCCATTGTTGGTAAATGTCGGTGTAACCGTAATCGTAGCAATAGCAGGAGCTGTACCTGAATTTAATGCTATAAAAGTAGGAATATCCCCTGATCCTGAAACTCCTAAACCAATACTTGGATTAGAATTAGTCCAAGCATAGGTGGTGGTTCCAATCGTATTTGTAGTTGAAAAATTAATTGCACTAACTGAATCTCCTTTGCACTTAGTAATATCGCTTACTGAATTTACTTGAGCGGCAGGATTTACCGTAATGGTAAAAGTTTTTACTGCTCCTGTACAGGCTAATCCAGCATTTGTATAAGTGGGTGTAACATTAATAGTGGCAACAACCGGTGTAGCTCCTGAATTAAGCGCTATAAATGGTGGCGTAATTGAACCATTTCCTGACGCGGCTAATCCAATGCTTGTTGTATCATTCGTCCATGAATACGTAGTGGTTCCAACTGTGTTGGTAGTGGCAAAAATTGAGTTCACTAGACTATTCGCACAAACTACTGATGAACTAGGTTGAACTACATTAGCAGTAGGATTGACCGTTATTCTGAATGTTTTTGGCAATCCAACACAACTAACACCTCCGCTTGTATAAGTAGGCGTAACTACAATAGTAGCTATTTGTGGAATAGCAGTTGCATTAGTAACTATAAATGGAGTAATAGTACCGTTACCTGTTGATCCTAATCCAATACTTGTATTGTCATTAGTCCAAGAATATGTAGTCGTACCTGTAGTATTAGTGGTTGAGAATACTATCGCAGTAGTCGTACTTCCATTACATATAACTTGATCTGATGGCTGATTTACATCTGCCGTTGGATTTACTGTTATATCAAATGTTTGTGAAGAACCGCTACAACTTATTCCTCCATTAGTAAACATTGGAGTAACACTAATATGGGCTACTTGATTTACAGTACTTGTATTTAACAAGGTAAAAGTTGGTATAGAACCTGAACCAATAGCAGCTAAACCAATATTTGTATTAGAATTAGTCCAATTGAATGTAGAAGTACCACCTATATTAGTAGTAGCAAAATTAATACCTAATGCATCCCCCTCGCACAATACCTGTGAACTTTGAGAAGTCACTTTTGGCGAAGGATTTACGATCAAATTAATAATTTTAGAAGGACCTGTACATCCATTTATAGCAGGTAACGTCAACACATACGAAACCGTAATCGGGCTTAAAGTTGTATTAGTTAATGTTTCTGATATTTTAGAATTTGTTGCTGTTGACCCTGATATACCTGTTTCTGAAATTCCAGCTACAGTAGCTCTTGACCAAACAATAGCTCCTGTAGCATCTGAAGTAGGTTCGTATTCAAACACGGTACCTGAACAAATTGCAGCGACTGGTGCTGCTGAAGTTAAACTTGGTATTGGTTTAACTCGAACAGTAACTATTTCTGATTTTGAACAACCATTTGTATTAGTAGTTGTTATCGTATAATTTACTGGCACTAAAGCATTGGTTGTATTTAATAAAGTTTCATTAATTACCCCTGTACCACTCGCTGCTGGATTTGAAATACCGCTTTGTAGAGCTCTAGTCCAAGTAAACGTTACCCCAATTGTTGCTGAAGATGGTATATAATTGAATACGGTATTGCTACAAATATCAGCTGGCAATCCACTATTTAGAATTGGAAGTGGCACTACTGTAATGGTATGATTTGCCGAAGCATCTCCTAAACCACAAGTAGTACTGAATCCTTGTACTGATAAATTTCCTGAAACTATAGCTGGAATTGTAAGTGTATTATTAGGTGTGCTAAAAGTACTAATTACAGTACTTCCATTTGATAATTTCCATTCATACGAATCAGCATTCGCAATTAGATTAGCTGTAAAAGTATAGGAAGTGCCAATACAAAGTGTTTGTGGTCCAGTAATAGTAGTAGATGATGGACGTTGATTAACCGTAACAGCTAAAGTAGAACTAATTCCACTTCCACAACCATTAATACCATTTACAGAAATAGTGCCTGAAATAGCATTTGTACCATAATCAACCGAAATTGAGTTGGTTCCTTGACCTGAAACAATTGTAGCTCCAGTTGGCACCTGCCAATTATAGGTTTGAACATTAGAATCAATAGCAACAGTGTAGACTACAGATGAAGTCCCTTGACAAACAGTTGTATTACCTCCTATTATTCCCAAACTTGGTGGTGTACAATTTACGGCTAAAATAACTGCATCTGAAACTGTAGTTGAGCTACAAGCTCCAATACCGTTAGCAGTCAAGGTTAATGTTTCAGGATTACAACTATTACTATAGGACTGATAGATAACTGGCGTTCCTACATTAAATATTCCCGAAGCTAAACCTGAAGTAGTCCAAGTTGAACTGCTTGCATTAGCCACACTACTTCCAATAATTGAAAATGGAGCAATTGGTTGACCTGGTATATAACAGGTCGCACCATTGCTTCCTGCTTCTACTATTGGTAAAGCTTGAATATTAACCGTTATTTCAGTAACCGCATCTACTGTACAGCCCGATAAAGGTGTAGCTACTAAACGTAATTTGGCTACTTCATTGGTCGGTGTACTCAAAGATAAACCTGTAAAGTAACGTCCATTATTAATGTAACCAGAAGCTGGCCCAGAGATTTTTGACCAATTCAATGTAGCATAATTAGCTCCTGTACCGTTCAAGACTACTCCAGCGGTATTACTCATACACATTTGGATATCAGAAGCAGATACTGTTGGTTTTTTAACAATCTCTAAACGAATAGTACTATTGTTTACTGGACAAGTAATATTACCCGTTCCAGTAATAGTAAGAAATACATACCCTCTTGAAATGTCATCATTTGAAGGTGTATATATTGAGTTAATTGAATTACTAGGTACAAATTGTCCAGGATTATAGGTAGAACTAGAAGTACCATCACTATTTTGAGAACTAGTCCAAGCTACAGTTGTAGCATTTGAAGTTGCCGATGATAAATTAAACGTTGCTCCCTCACAAATAGTTCCGTTTGCCCCAGCTGAAACTGATGTGCCTGGTGCTATAGTCACTTTTACAACATCCGTTACAAATCCTGTACAAGATGAATTAGAAGCTTTTACTGTTAAATATACATATCCTAGGTCTTTATCATTTTGAGAAGGCACATACGTTTTATTTATACCTATTCCAATAAATGTTCCTCCCACATAACCTGTATTTGAGGTTCCGTTGCTATTTTGCGAACTTGACCAAACTATAGTATCTGAATGACTTGATGTAGCATCTACTAAACTTGCATTTGAACCAGCACAAACAGTAAAATCAGGCCCCGCATTTACAATAGGACTAGGCTGAATAGTCACTGTCATAGTATCAAGCACTTCACCTGTACATGGACTTGGGTTTAGTACATGTAAAGTCAATGTAATTGTACCCGTTTCATTAGCAACCGGAGTATATACAGGATGTAATGTGTTAATTGTAGAAGCCTTTATTGTTCCAGAACCATTTTCCGTCCAATAGTAGTTAGTTGCTGATGTTGTAGCTCCATTATCAATAATAACTGGACTTCCTTGACAAAATTCTTTATTATCACCTGCATCAACAGTTACTTTAGGAATCAATATTACCTTTATTGTAGTAGCTACTTCAGGTGTAACTGAACAATTTATTTTTGGTTGAGCTGTTACTTTTAATAACACAAACCCGTTAACAATTTCACCCGCTGATGGTGTAAAACTTGGTGTTTCTGTAGTAGCATTACTTACTACTCCGGGCGTACCTGAAGCTCCGGTTGTATTCGTCCAAAGAATAGAGCTTGCATCAGAAACGGTTACCAAATCAGGTAAGGTAAATGTTTCTGCACACATCGTAATTTCATTAGTTGAAGCTACAATGGTTGGTTTTTTGTTTATAAAAATTGTCATAGCATCTGTAACAGCTACTTGCGGACAAGCTGCATTTGGCATTGCCGAAATAGTTAATGTTACTGAAGAAGTATCATTAGTTCCTAAAGTATAAGTTGGCTTTATAGTATTACTTGTTAAATCAAAAGTTCCATTTCCAGAAGTTGACCAACTTATCAAATTAGAATTAATTGCAGTCGCATCCAATGTTACTGCTGTACCTTCACAAATATTAGTAATATCTGAACCAGCATTAACAACTGGTTTAGCATAAATGGTCAACTCCATAAAATCGGTAACTGGAGCACAACCATTAGTTGACGTTGCTTTTAAATCAAATCGAATAACTTTAGTTCCTGTTATAGAGTTGAAATCATTTCCACCAGGCACATAGACTGGTTTTAATGGATCAGCAGTTGCTTGAATCGTTCCGCTTCCATTAGTTGTCCAAGTATAAGTAGTTCCTGAAGCAGCATTGGTAACAGAACCATTCAATTGATAAGAGGCTGTTCCTTGACATAATATAGCATCTGCTCCAGCATTTACAACTGGTGTGGGATTGATAAGTAATACCAAACTATCTGAAATAGGCGTTGGACATACTCCCACTCCTACAGCTGTTAAAGTTACTGTAACGTTTCCAAAAGCTCCCACAATAGGAACAATTACAGGATTTAATGAATTTTCTGTTCCGCTTTGAATAGTAGCAGGTCCCGAAACTCCCCAAGAGTAAGATGCAGCATTTTGAACACTTGCTCCCGAAACTGTAAAAGTTCCTGTTTGACAAATCGTACCATCCACTCCCGCATTAACAATTGGTTTTGGAATAATTGTAAGTGCAATAGACCTAGTTACACTACTACAAACTCCGCCAACACCATTAACAGTTAAATCAAGATTAACTAAACCTGTTTGTCCAGCCGCTGGCGTATAAACGGTAGCCAAACTATTACTTGGTGAAAATGTTCCTAATGAAGATGACCAAGAAACAGCTCCGGCATTAGTTGCTGAAACCTCAGCAGTAGTTAATGCTAAAGTAGCTCCTTCACAAATGGTTTTAGTAGAAGGAACGGTAACTACTGGTGGAGGAACAATTGTAATTGTTTTCGTCGATACTGCTGTAATATTACATTCACTATATCCTGTTACTGTTAAAGTAAGCACTATTTGTCCTGAAACTCCAGCTGTTGGAACAATGATAGGATTCAACTGATTTTGTGTACCTGATAAAATTGTTGCAGGACCAGTCAATGTCCAATTGATATTCGTTGGAACTGAAGCATCAAAATTAGCTGCAGTAGCATCATTTACTTGATAATTAACCATTCCTTGACATAATGAAACTGGAGCACCAGCATTAGCAGTTGGCTTTTTCTTGATTACTACTTCAATAGATTCTGTTACTGTTGGACAATTGGAATTGGTAACTCCTGTTAAAGTCAAGGTCACTTTTTCCAAGCTCAAATCTAATGCAGAAGGAGTATAAACTGAATTCAATCCCGTTGGATTAGTAAAGCCCGTTGTTGAACTTGTTGAACTTGTTGACCAAGCCACAGAAACAGAATTTGGTGCTGAGCCTACTAAAGAAATTGTATCCCCTTCACAAATCGATGTTGGAGCTATGAAGCTTACCGTTTGGATTGGTGTAAAGTGTAAAGTTATAGTATCCCAAACATCAAATGTAGTTCCGCACGGAGATTTTGCTTTAGCAGTTACTCTTAAAACTATCTGACCAGCATTAATTTGGGTTTGGGTTGGTGTAAATGTTGGATTCATATCCGTAGGATTACTAAATCCTACACTACTACTTGTTCCATCAACAGTCCATAAAACACTATCATAATTAGTTCCCGTAACCCCTGAGATTACAAAAGGTTGCGAACTACAATTGTACTGATCTGAAGCACCAGCATCAATAGTAGGTTTTGGCTGAACAGTAATTGTCTGTGTCACTACTTTTGGAGCACATGCCGCTGTAGTTGTTGAAGTCAACTGGATATCAAAATTACTCGAATTGTTCAATGACTGATTGAATGTTGCTGTTGCTAAATTTGCATTAACAAACGTACCGTGATTGCCATTAATTTCAGTCCATGCTAGTGTATTCACATCAGGATTTACGGCTGTTGCTGTATACGGTTCCCCGGCACAAACCGTTAAAGCAGAACTAATTGTAGCTGTTGGTGCTTTGTCAATGAAAATTGTTATTTTTTCGGAGGTTTTTAAGTTTGAACACGAAGGATCTGCATAAGCCGTTAAAAGCAATTCTACAAAACCATTAGTTCTATCTTCATCACTAAAAGTATAAGTCGTGTTTGCTGTGGTTGGATTAGCAAAATTACCTGTTCCTATTGGGGCTACTCTTGTCCACTCTACTCTATTAGTTGGGTCTAAAATAGTATTTCCTGCTAAGTTATACGTCAAAGCAGAGCTACAAACCGTATCAGTAGTTTTTGATAAAGTAACCACTGGTTTTTGAACTGCTTTTAGAGTAAATTCTTTAAATTCTACTCCAGCACAAGGTGCCACATTTTTAACACTTACTCTTACTATAACGGCATCAGTATCAGGTGCAGGATAAAATTTTGGGGTTTCTGAAGTAACATCTTCTAATCGGCCATTTCCACTAATTATCTCCCAAAGTATTGAACTTGCATCTGCTGTATTACGATTAGTAAAGGTAGCCGATAATGTTTTAGGGTCTAATTGCCCATCATTATTAGCATCAATCATACATACCGTAAGGTCGTTAGTAACGGTAACGGTAGCTAACGGTTTAATTTCTACTCTAACGTTACGCGAAACTGTATTTACACAAGGGGCGTTAGGAGTTGCTGTAATAGTTAAATCAATAAATCCATTAGATATATCGGTAGTACTTGCAATTATGGCTGGCTCAAGAACATTTTTATTAATTATAGTAGTCCCTGTGGTAGAAGTCCATTCATAAGACAAATCATTTGCAATTGTAGTCCCAAGAATGGTGGTGTTAGGACTGTCAGCACAAATGTCAGCTTGAGGAATAGTTGTAATTGTAGGTTTAGCTATAAATGTTGCTTGCATAGCATCAGAAATTGTTCCTGTACTCAAACAAGCTGCTAATGGTGTTACTGTCAAGGTCAAGGTTACTGATCCTGTTTGAGCAGTAAGTGGATTATAAATAGCTTCTAATTTATCAATCGAACTCGGCTCTAACGATCCTGTACCGTTTGCAGTCCATTGAATAGCACTATAGTTAGCGGCAGTAGCATTTAAAACAGTAAACGACAAGTCGCAAGTATTCATATCAGGACCTGCATTTACCGTTGGCAATTTTACAAAAGTAATTTTAAATGATTTTGATTTTGGAGTACTACATTCTGCAGTTGCAGCAGCGGTTAAAGTAAGATTAACAAAACCTCTAGTTACATCTTGAGCAGAAGGAAAATAAGTAGGATTTAATATGGTAGTATCAGAAAAACGACCTCCAATTCCATCTGATGTCCAGCTCAGCGCTCCACCATCAATCACATTAGCTCCAGAAATAGCATAAGAAGTGCTACTCTCACAAATACTAGTATCATTTGGAACCGTAATTTGTGGTAATTTATGGAATGATAATATGATGTTATCTGTTGAAGGTGCATTACATGAATTACCTATTGCTGTTAAAGTTAAAGTAACAGATCCATTAGCTATGTCTGCTTGAGATGGTTTATATACTGCAGTATTTAATGAGGTGTTATTTGAGAAAGTACCCGTTCCATTAGATGACCAAATTAAATTCTTATAATCAGCAGCTGTCGCAGAAGATGTTGTATAGCTTCCATTTTCGCAAATAGTAGCAGTCGCAGGACCTGCATCAATTTGCGGACCTTTAATAAAATTAAGAGTAATTGCTTGCGTAGTAAATGAATTACAATTTAAAGCTGTTCTTGATGCTTTTAAAGTCAGTATAACCGATCCAGAGGCAATATCAGCAGCCGTCGGTGTATATGAATTAGGTGTTGTTAAATTAGCTGGTAATTCGTTTGTAAATGGCCCGTTACCTGATGTTGACCATTCTAAATCATCATAATTAGTAGCTTGAATTCCAAAAACAACATCTGCATCAGGTCCAGAAATAGGTACCGCCACTCCTGATCCAGTACAAACATCTAGGCTAGAATTCACAACTGTAATCACAGGTTTTTTGTTGATAGTCAATATCATTTCATCAACTGCATCTGAAAAACAAGGCTGATTTTTTACTGCAGTTAATTTTAATCGTACTGAACCTAAATTAATATCACTTAAACTTGGTCTATAAATTGGATTCAATGTAGAGCCACCTATGAATATTCCAGAACCTGAAGAAGTCCAATTCAAACCAGAATAATTAGAGGCACTAGCAGTTGAACCAATAGTATAATCTTCTCCTTCACAAATAGTAGCAGAATCACCTGCTTCTGCGGTTGGTTTAGCAACAACTGTAACCGTTTTGAAGAAGTTAGATGGAATGTTACACGGGGCAATTGCCTGTGCCTCTATTCTAAAATTAATAGTTCCTGATTCATTTGGATTGGAAACATAACTTGCAAATAATGTATTGGAATTATTTATCGTTCCACTACCACTATCCTTAGTCCAATTAACTGATGAAGAGTTGGGAGCTGTGGCCGTAAAAAATACTGTTTCACCTTGGCAAATTGAATTAACAGAAGTAATATTGGTTATTGGATTTTTTCTTATAGTAACAGTCATAGTATCAGTAACATCAGGGCAACCGAATTTTTTTCCTGTAATAGTAAATGTTACTGAACCCACTGCAATATCTCCTGGACTAAAAGTATAAATTGGATCTTCGGCATTGGCATTATCAAAAGAGCCTGAACCAGTAGAAGTCCAAACAACCGAATCTGTATACTGAATTGTTGAAGTAACATTGAATGTAGGTTGTGTCTCACAAATGGTACTATTACCTCCAGCAATCACAACGGGATTTGCATTTACTTTATAAATTACACTATCTGTAACAACTGGACCACAAGAATTGCTTGGAGTTACTTCTACTGTAAAAGTGATACTCTTATCTTTATCTAATATTGGATCTGGATTATAGATAGGAGAGCTAACTGTAGCATCAACAAAACTTCCTGAACCTCCGTTAATTAGCCACTTAATTGATCCTGCATTTTGAATATTTGAATAAACATTCACAGGACCTTCGCATACAATTTTATCTACTCCTAGAGTAGCTGTTGGTTTTTTAACAATTGATAAAATAACAGTATCCGTTGCAGGTGTAAAACAAGGACTATTACCCGTACCTGTAAGTGTTAGAACAGCAAATCCAGCCGCGATATCTCCTGAACCTGGGGTATAAACTGTATTCAAATCATGTAGATTTGAAAACCTTCCATCTCCCCCAGTAGTCCAATTTAATGACCCTAAAACAATATTAGAAGCTGAACTTGCTGGTGTTGAAATAGAATAAGTGGTCCCTTCACAAATGGTAGCCGTTGCAGAACCTGCATCAACTAACGGTGGTTTTGTAATCAATATCGATACGGTATCAGAATTTGTAATACATCCTGTTCCTGAACTTGCAACTAATCGAATATCTATAGGTCCTGAATAATTAATATCAGCCAAACTTGGTGTAAATGTTGGTTTAAAAGGATTACTTGAATCTAAAACTCCAGTTATTCCATTAGTAAGAATACTCCAATTTAAAGAAGTAGCATTTTGAGTATGAGAACCGTCTATTTGAACTAAATTGGTTCCACAAGTCGTTACATCAGATCCGGCATTTGCTATAGACTGTTTGGTAATATTAATTTTTAAATCTTTTGTAACAACTCCTGAGCAAGCATTAGAACCTGTTACTTTTAATCGCAAAATAGCATAGCCATTAGCAATACCTATTGAACTTGGTGTAAATTGTGGATTTAAAGTAGTTGCATCTATTAAACTACCTGCTCCAGCAGGAATAATTTCCCATTCATAACTTGAAAAAGGATTATCAATTTGTGCAGAAACTAGTTGATTCGATGTTGTTTCACAAATTGTAATTTCAGGGGCATCAGTTATACTAATTAGTGGCTTTTTCTGTACTGTAACGATTACATCACTTGATTTTTTGCAACCAGTTGCTAGTATTGTTTGCTCTAAAGAATATGTTGTAGTAGTTGATGGACTAACTATAGGATTGGAACTTGTGGAACTAAAACCTGCAGGCATACTACTCCATGAATAAGTTGATCCTGTAACCGAATTAGCTCCAATAGCTATTGTATTACCTTCGCAAATTGTAGCGCCTGAAATCACAGATGCTACTGGAAGTGGATTAGTTGAAACTGTAAAAGTTCCCGAAACAATACATGTATTTGCTGGATCTTTCGGAGAAATTGTTAAAGTAATATCCTCTTGATACGCTTGATCAAAAAGGATTGATATAGTGGAAAGAAGATTATTAGTTAATGTTCTTCTACTAGAAGTCCACTCATAATTATACGCTGAATTTTGAGGGGTTGTTCCAAAAACTTTGGTTTCCCCTAAACAAGCTAATTGATTTGTTAATAAAGGAATCACTGGTGTATCCTTAACGATAATAGTTGAAGGAACTGTTGTAGCCACTTGAGTACAAACTCCGTTTTGAACAACGGCTCTAAAAGATGTTGTCATACTCAATGCAGGAACTACATAACTATTTAAATTAGCAGTACCCGCAACATCTATCCAGCTCGATCCTCCATTTGTTGATTCTTGCCATTTAAGAACACTACCATTAATACCTGAAAGAGTAATTGTTCCTCCCAAAGCATTCTTACAAACCGAAGAAGTTAAAGAACTTAAGGTACCTGCATTACTAGGAGAGTTTACCGTTATTAAAGCTGGTACAGAATATTGAACACTAGAAACTCCACTTTGAATAACAGCTCTAAAATACAAAGAAGTAGTCAAATTTGAAGTGGTATAAATATCAATAGAAGAGGTATTAGCTATATCAGTCCAAGTAGAATTATCGCCAGAAGACTGCCATCTTAATACACTTCCAACATAGCCTGTCAATTTAAGCGTAGCCGAACCTCCTGAGCATAGTGTAGAAGTACCAACAGCATTTACAATTCCTCCATTTGTCGGAGAATCTACTGTAATTGCTGCAGATGTTCTTGAGCTTTCACAACTTCCTAAGGTTTCTGATGCATAATAATTTCCAGAAACAAGGGTTGTTAATGGATTTAATGCAGTTCCCCCATTTGGAGCTGAATACCATTTAATAGTACCAGATGGAGCTTGTAAATCGGATACTTTAGCGCCAGTCACAAAAAACTGAGGGGATACCACAGCTGGTGCAGATGGAGTAAATGGTTGAGCTGCAATGACTACATTAGATGAAGCCACAGAAATACAATCCGTTAAAATATTTTTAACTGTGTAGCTATAAGTTCCAGGAATTAAACCTGAAATAACCGTAGAACTTCCAGAACCCGAAATAGTAGCACCTGAATTTGATGTTAATGTCCAATTACCCGATGGCAAATTATTCAAAGTAACACTTCCAGTAGATACTGTACATGTTGTTTGTACAATTGTTCCAACGATTGGAGCTGATTGAACTGGTACTGCATTAATGGTAACTGACGTAGAACTAGTAGAAGTACATAGACCATTAGATACTGTAAAACTATAGGTTCCTGGCTCCAAATTAGTTATGGAATAAGTACTTGTTGAATTATTATAAATTTCAGTACCTGATACAACTGCAGGATTTCGTATCACTGTCCAACTTGTTGTTGGCAAATTATTAAGCTGTAAACTTCCTGAGGGAGAAGCACAAGTTGGATTAACAACAGAACTTATTGTTGGGGTCGCTGGGGTTGGATTAACTGTAACTGCAAAACTTCCTCTTGCACTTTCACAACCATTAATAGTTTGACTTAAAAAATAAGTAGTTGTTCCTACAGTAGTCGTACTTGGAGTTGGTGCTGTTGTAAATCCTATTCCTCCTGTAGCAGTAGTGTACCAATTTATTGTACCTCCAACTGAAGGCATTGCAGACAAAGACGTAGCTGGAGTAAATTGACAAATTGCAATTGGACTTGTATACGTTGGAATACTTGGAATAGCTTTAACTGTAACATCAATACTTGCTCTTGCGCTTTCACAGCCTGTAGTAGTATTCACTTGACTTACATAGTAAGTAATAGAACCTACTGTATTTGTACTTGGAGTTATAGCGGTAGTAGTTGCTGTTCCTCCTGTAGCAACTGTATACCATCTTAAAGTATGCCCAGCAGAAGGTGAAGCCGTTAAAGTACTTGCAGTTGCGTCTTTACAATAACTAACAGATGGAGGTAATGTAGGAGCAAGAGGTAATGAATTGACTGTAACTGAAATTAAGGAACGTGGACTTTCACAGCCATACGTATTTGTTTCGCTTACATAGTAAGAGGTAGTTCCAGAACTTGCGGTACTAGGTGTAGGCGAAGACAAAGATCCTGTACCTCCCGATGAAGAAGTGTACCATTTCAAAGTATTTCCGGTAACAGTTGCAGTTGATAAAACAGGGGCTGTCTCATTCAAACAATATGTTAACGGACTAGTTACTGTTGGTGCTAACGGAGTAGGATTAACCAAGACATCAATCTGAGTTCTTCCGCTTTCGCATCCATTTATAGTTTGGCTTACATAATAAGATGAAGTACCACCATTAGTAGTACTAGGAGTTGGAGCTGTTATAGAACCTGTTCCTCCAAGTGCAGTAGTGTACCATTTTAATGAACTTCCTGAAGCTATTAATGGACTTACTATCTGATTCTGACAATAAGTTATAAAATTAGTTGCAGATGGGTTAGCAGGAATTGCATTAACAATAACCTTACTATTGGCTCTAGGTCCATCACAACCATTCACTATTTGGCTAACAAAATAATTTAATTCTGTTGCTATACTAGTATTTGGCGTTGGGGCTGATGTACTTGCAGTTCCACCAGAAGCAACTGTATACCATTGCAAGGCCGTTCCTGTAGCAGAAAGAGCAGAAGGTGTTTCGCCAACACAATAATTTATAGGACTGATTACAGCTGGCAAGCCTGGTAAAGGTTTTACTGTAACGGCAAGTGGAGTTCTTGGTCCTTCACAACCACTTATAGTTTGACTTACATAATAGGTAGCTGTTCCTGCAGTAGTTGTACTTGGTGTTGGAGCTGTTGAAGTTGAGATTCCACCTGTAGCAGCAATATACCAATTTAAAACCCCTCCTAATGAAGATGTTGCACTTAAAGGAACTGCCGTTTCATTTTGACAATAGCTAACTCCTGAGGTTATTGGTACTGATGGAATAGAATTCACAATAACTGTTGTAGAAGGAGTTGTAAAAGAAGTATTTTGACAACCCGATAATGTTACCGAGACTAAATTCAATGTTTGATCAGAAGTAGCACTAGAAACATTTACAACAGCAATTCCACTACCATCCAATACTACATTTGCATTGGATCCAGAACCTATTTTATATACAACTGTTGCATTTGGTGTTCCATAAATTGTAAATACAGCTGTATTTCCTGAACATATTGGAGATGTTGCACTAACCGAAGCCGATGGAATAGCATTAACTACTACTTGTGATGATTTAGTATTAATACAGCCATTAGTATCTGTTCCTGTAACTGTATAAACTGTATTTGAATTTGGGCTAATAGTAATTGGATTTAAATTACTACCTGTATTCCATAAATAAGTAGTAGCACCCGAAGCCGTCAAAGTTGTAGGCGTTCCATTACAAATAGTAGTGTTTCCTGAGATAACAATCGTTGGTAATGGATTAACTTGTACTGTAAAAGTTTCTGTTTTTGTACATCCATTACTATCTGTTCCTGTAACAGAGTATGTAGTATTAGAAGTCGGGTTTACAGTTATAAAAGTAGCAGTACTACTCGTATTCCATAAATAGGAATTAGCACCCGATATAGACAAAGTTGTAGATTGACCAGAACAAATCGTGGTATTTCCTGATTTTGTTAAAACTGGCAATGCATTAACGGCTAATGTTGATGAATTAGATGATACTCCCCCATTATCATCGGTAATATCACATGTATAACTATTTGCATCGCTACTACTTACATTTATTAAAGTCAAAGTAGCAGTTGTAGCGCCAGATACATTTCCCCCATCTACTAATGGAATTCCATTTTTTTTCCACGAATAGGTTAATGTACCCGTTCCTGTAGCAGTTACAGAAAAAGTAACCGTATTACCCACACAAGCAGCTTTTGTAGACTCAGGCTGAGTCGTTATAATTGGATTTGCTAAACCATTTACAATCTCTGAAGAAATTGAGAAGTCATTTAACCTAGAGTTATTTATTTTTTTGTCAAAGTTGGATAAGCCTATCTTAAAATGGATAGAATTTTCCATTGAAAAAGAAGGAACACTAATTAATAGACACAATGCGATTAGAACAGATTGAAACATGTGGGGATTTTTCATACTATTTTTCATAATTTAATTGTAAAGAAGAAAATGCTATAACAAATTTTCTTCTTATAATTTTTATGTGTTTAGTCTCTTAATTTGAGATAAAAAAGTCCCTTTTAAAGAACAATTTTCAATTCAAATTTAGCCAACAAACACTATAATTAAACTAAATTACTTACAATCGACGGGACTACCTTATTTTTTACCACTGATTAAAAAAATAGTACGTATAAATTAAAGTTTTCAACATTTTTTTGTTAATAACTATAAACAAAAAAAGCGTCTTATTCCTACAAATAAGACGCTTTAATTTTGAAAAAATCAGACTATAAAATATAATCTGTATTGATAAAGTTAGACTCTTTACTATTCAATAATTCTTGTAAAATGGCATTGTTATAGTCGTTGTCTTTGGAAGCAACAAACGTTCTAATCGAGAACGATCGCAAGGCATCGTGAATACTCAAGGTTCCTACTGCAGAATCTTTACGACCTGTAAATGGAAATACGTCAGGTCCTCTTTGACAAGAGCTATTCAAGTTTACTCTACATACTAGATTGACTAAAGTATCAATCAGCGGTGCAATAGTTTTAATGTCTTTTCCAAACAAACTCACTTGTTGTCCATAATTCGACTCCGCCATATCATTCAATGGTTCTTGAATATCTTTGAACGAAATTACCGGCACTACTGGACCAAATTGCTCCTCATGATACACTCGCATATTTTTGTTAACAGGATATAAAACCGCTGGAAATATAAAATTGTCGCTATGCTCCCCTCCTTTTGCATTTAAAATTTGAGCACCATTCGATTTTGCATCGTCAATTAATTCCTGAATATAAGCCGGTTTTTCTTTTTCAGGAAGTGGTGTCAATAGAACACCTTTTTCCCATGGATTACCAAAAGCCAGCGCATCCACTTTAGCAGCAAAACGAGTATTGAACTCTTGTGCAATCGATTCGTGAACGTACAACACTTTCAAAGCCGTACAACGTTGACCGTTGAATGACAACGAACCGGTAATACATTCTTGGATAGCCAAATCCAAATCGGCGTCTGGTAAAATAATAGCCGGATTCTTCGCTTCTAATCCTAAAATCAAACGCAATCTATTTTTATTGGGATGTTGGTCTTGTAAAGCAATCGCTGATGTACTGTTTCCAATCAATGCTAAAACGCCTACTTTACCTGATTTCATTATTGGCGAAGCCACTTCTCTACCTCTACCGTAAATAATATTAATAGCTCCTTTTGGAAAACTACTTCTAAACGCTTCTAAAAGCGGAGATAACAATAAAACACCATGTTTCGCCGGTTTAAAAACCACAGGATTCCCCATGATTAAAGCTGGAATCAATAACGAGAACGTTTCATTCAAAGGATAGTTGTACGGACCAAGACACAAAACAACTCCCAAAGGTCCTCTACGAACCATGGCGTGAATGCCTTGCACTTTACTGAAATGCGCGCTTCGACTATTCAATTCTTTCAAACTATCAATCGTGTCGTAAATGTACTCTACCGTTCTGTCAAATTCTTTTTCAGAATCGCCAAGGGTTTTTCCAATTTCCCACATTAATAATTTTACTACTTCGGCACGAGTTTCTTTCATTTTAGTAACAAAATCTTCCATGCACTTAATACGATCCACTACCTTCATAGTTGGCCACAAACCTTGACCGTTGTTGAAGGCTAAATCAGCCGCTTCAACTACTTCCAAAGCTTCTTTTTCTCCCATAGCCGGAATCGTTCCTAACAAAGTAAGCGCATATTCTGCCGTAGAAGAAATAGTGGAATAAACCGGTGTAGTTACTCCAGTCCATTTTTTTAATTCACCATTAACTAAATAGGTATCTTGTGTTAAAGGTGAGGTAATTTGAAATTCTTGAGGAATTGTACTCATAGTATGTTGTTGTGTTGTTATAGTAAATTAGGGTAATTTTTGTACAGAATTAAGGCTCAACAATATCGCCGTCCCATTCTATAATACCACCTAATAAGTTGTAGGTGTTTTCAAAACCAAGTTCGTTCATAATCGCACATGCATTTGCGCTTCTTGCTCCTGAACGACAATACACATAGTAATTTTTAGATTTATCCAAAGTTTCTAAATCAGCTACAAAAGCTGGACCTTGATGAAAATCATAATTAATTGCGTTTGCGATAAAACCTTCGTTGAATTCCATTTCGGTTCTCACATCGAGTATCACAGCATTTTCGTCTGACTCGTATTGAGCAATCCAATCTTCTTGTGTTAAATTCATAGCAAAATATTTTTTGGTAAAAATACGACGTTTTTATCAAACAATAAATCAACACATTGTGAATTAAATAGTATTTTCAAGAAAACGTTTGCGAATAATCATTCTATCCCTCAAATTCTGATTTTATCGAAAAAAATCAAGAAAAATGGATAAATTAAAGTAGATTTAAAAATTATTTAATCTTCAATTAATATGCGTAATTAAGACGCATAGATGATAAAAATAGATTATTTTAATCCAAAAAATGCTGTATTTTTACCTATTCAATAAAAACAATCAATCCCAATAATGGACGATGTAATAAAAAAGACCTTTCCTAGTTTTTCAATCGACTTAATCGCTGATATTGAAGCCAATGATTCTATTCAAAGCTTCAAAACAGGAACGATTATTATGAGAACGGGACAATACATAAAAAATACGGTACTAGTGACCAAAGGCAAAATCAAAGTCTATCGTGAGGGCGAAGACGGCGGGGAGTTTTTTATGTATTATTTACAGCCGGGTCAAGCCTGCGCCATTTCTATGGTATGTGCAACCAAATCAGAAAAAAGTCAAATCATGGCTAAAGTCGTAGAAGATGTAGAACTGATAATGGTGCCGCTATCCCTGATGGATCAATGGATGATGAAACACAGAAGTTGGTACGAATTTGTTATTGGTACCTATCGCAGTCGTTTTGAAGAAGTATTAGAAGTCATTGACAGTATTGCCTTTAGAGCGATGGACGAGCGATTGGAATTTTATTTAAAACGTCATGCTGACGCCTGTGGGTGCAAAGACTTAAAACTTTCACACCAAGAAATTGCCTCAGAATTGAATACTTCTAGAGAAGTAATTTCGAGATTACTAAAAAAAATGGAGCAACGCAACCTATTAAAATTACATCGAAATCATATCGAAATGTTATAAATTTTTCTTTTATGTGATAAAAGTTACATTATAACTCATCTTAAGTATCCATATTTGTTAACTTAATTTAACTAAACATGGAATACATTGGCTACTTTGCATCAATAATTATCGGGCTTTCTTTAGGATTAATTGGAGGTGGTGGTTCTATTTTAACCATTCCTATATTGGTTTATTTATTCAAAATCGATCCTGAACTAGCCACTAGTTATTCTTTATTTATTGTTGGAATCACCTCGTTAATGGGCTGTATTAGCCACTACAGAATGGGAAATCTACAAATAAAAGCAGCACTCGTTTTTGCTATACCTTCTGTTTTTTCTATTTTAATTATTCGCGAAGTAATTTTCCCTCAAATAGCCGAAACACTGTTTTCTATTGCTTCCTATAAAATATCGAAAAGTTTTTTAATCATGATTGTTTTCTCTATACTCATGATGGCTGCATCAATATCCATGATTAAAAAAAATAATGTAGTAGTGACCACTGGTAATACAAATTTTACCCAACTTGGAATTATTGGTTTTTTAGTTGGAATTGTAACTGGTTTCTTAGGTGCTGGTGGTGGATTTTTAATTATTCCCGCGCTATTATTTTTTGCAAGGTTACCCATGAAACAAGCTATTGGGACATCCTTATTTATTATTTTCATTAACTCTAGTATTGGGTTTGGAGGCGACTTGTACATTGGAACTCCAATAGATTATGGTTTCCTTTTAATTATATCTGGTATTGCCTTTATAGGAATGCTAATTGGAACTCAATTGTCAAAACAAATTGACGGCGCAAAGTTAAAACCCATCTTTGGATGGTTTGTTTTAATTATGGGTATCTACATTATCACTAAAGAACTCTTTTTTTAAAAATAAAATCTAGTAACCAACCAAAAACCAAAAATTATGAATCACTTTCAAATCCTTATTATTGGAGGAGGAAATGCCGGACTTTCGGTCGCTTCTCAATTAGTACTAAAAAACAAAAGTTTACAAATTGGAATTATTGATCCTTCTGAGAAACATTATTATCAACCTGCATGGACTCTAGTAGGTGCTGGGGCATTTGATATTGCAAAAACAGAAAAAAAAGAAGCCGATTATATACCGAAAAATACCACTTGGATTAAAGAAGCTGTTGCTACTTTTTTACCTGAGAAAAATACAGTGATTTGTACTAACGGTAAAGGAATTACCTATGACTACATGGTTGTTTGTCCTGGAATTCAATTGGATTGGAATAAAATCGAAGGACTTACTGAAACATTGGGTAAAAATGAGGTTTCTAGTAATTATAGCTTTAAAACAGCTCCTTATACATGGGAATTAATTAAAAATTTCAAAGGCGGAACAGCCGTATTTACTAATCCCTCCACTCCTATTAAATGTGGTGGAGCACCCCATAAAATCATGTATTTAGCCTGTGATTATTGGCGTAAAAAAGGTATTTTAGACCAATGCGATGTGCATTACGTTTCAGGTGCAGGGGTTATTTTTGGAGTTCCTGAATATGCTGAAACATTGAAAAAGAAAGTGGCTGAATACAATATCAAAGTGCATTTTGGCGCTAATGTAACTGCTATTGATGGGAATTCTAAAACTATTTTCTTTGAATCAAAAGAACAACCAAAAGATCTGGAAACTAAATTTTCTACGCTGCAAGCATCTTGTTACGGTATTTCAGAAGTACAAGAAGAAGCAAGCACCTCAAAAGTGAGTTTGAATTTTGATATTTGTCACACAGTTCCACCGCAATCGGCACCCGATTTCATCAAAAACAGTCCGTTACGAGATGAAAACAATCCGTTAGGCTATGTAGAAATTGACAAACACAGCATGCAACACAGCCGATACAAAAATATTTTCGCACTTGGAGATTGTACTAACGCCCCATGCAGTAAAACGGGAGCAGCTATTAGAAAACAAGCTCCAGTGGTCGTGGAAAATTTATTACAACTAATAGCCAATCATCCAATTACTGCTTCCTATGATGGCTATAGCGCCTGCCCTATTCCAACACAATACGGAAAATTAATGTTGGCCGAATTTGATTATTCTAACAAGCCAAAAATGACTTTCCCGTTTGATCAAGCCAAACCAAGATGGAGCATGTGGATTTTGAAGACCAAAATTCTACCTTGGTTGTATTGGAACAAAATTTTAAAAGGAACAGCATAATTAAAACACAAACTGTAACATTAGTCACTTATAACACAATCAAAAGTTACTAATTTTGATTGATCATATTTAAAATATCATATCATGCAAATAGAACAAATTTACACCGGATGTCTAGCTCAAGGCGCGTATTATATCACTTCTAACGGAGAAGCTGCTATTATTGACCCATTGCGCGAAGTCCAACCGTATTTGAATCGTTTAGAACGCGACAAAGTCAAATTAAAATACATATTTGAAACCCACTTCCATGCCGACTTTGTTTCGGGACACGTGGATTTGAGTAAAGCAACAAAAGCGAAAATTGTGTACGGTCCAACGGCTAAACCCGAATTTGAAGCCATTGTTGCCCAAGACAACCAAGTATTTGAAGTAGGAAATATCAAAATAAAAGTGCTCCACACACCAGGTCACACCATGGAAAGCACGACTTTCTTATTGATAGACGAAAACGGAAAAGACCACGCGATTTTCTCTGGAGACACTCTGTTTATTGGCGATGTGGGTCGTCCTGACTTGGCTCAAAAAGCCGCTTCAATGACCCAAGAGGAATTAGCAGCCACTTTGTACCATTCGCTTCGTAATAAAATCATGTCGCTGGCTGATGATGTAATTGTATATCCTGCTCACGGTGCCGGAAGTGCTTGTGGAAAGAACATGAGCAAGGAAACGGTTTCGACTATTGGTAACCAAAAAGCGACGAATTATGCCTTGAGAGCCAATATGACTGAAGTTGAATTCATCAAAGAAGTGACTGATGGTCTATTGCCTCCACCTGCCTATTTTGGAATGAATGTAGCCATGAACAAAAAAGGATACGAAAGTTTCGAAACCGTTTTAAACCACGGAATGCGCGCTATTCCTGTGACTCAATTGGAGTTGATGGTGGAAGAAAACAAAGCGTTACTACTAGATACTCGTAACAATGCCGAGTTTGCTAAAGGATTTATCCCACAATCCATCAATATTGGAATAGATGGCGATTTTGCTCCTTGGGTAGGCGCTTTAATTGCCGATGTGAACCAACCAATTATTTTGGTTACCCCAAAAGGTCGCGAAGAAGAAACGGTAACTCGTTTGAGCCGCGTTGGTTTTGACAATCTCATCGGACATTTAGAAGGCGGATTCGAGGCTTGGCAAAACGCAGGTCACGAATTGGATACTGTCAACCGAATTACAGCAGAAGAGTTCGAAAGACAAGTGACCATTGGCGAAAGCAAAATCATAGACATTCGTAAAGAAAGTGAATACGAAGCAGAACATGTGGAGGATGCGTACAGCAAACCGTTGGCGTATATCAACGAATGGGTAAAAGACATCAATCCAGAAGAACATTTCTTCTTGCATTGTGCTGGTGGCTACCGTTCTATGATTGCCGCTTCTATTTTAGAGGCGCGCGGTTTTAGAAACTTTAGCGAAGTAGAAGGCGGTTTCAATGCTATCGCAAAAACCAAGGTTCCGAGAACTGATTTTGTGTGTCAAAGTAAAGTCTTAAAATAACAAGAATTTGCTTTTATCGCACTCACTAATTAAATCAAATATTTGCCACAGATTAAAGGATTAATTTAACATCTGTGAAATCCGTGAAATCCGTGGCAAAAAAAACAAAAAATATATCATGGACGAATTAAAATGTTGTGTGACTTCTTGCGAAAAACCCTTAGACCAAGCCTATTGGGATACCCAATATAAGGCTAAGACTACAGGTTGGGATTTAGGAACCGTTTCTCCTCCCATCAAAGAATTTATTGACACCATCCAAGATAAAAATAGCGCTATTTTGATTCCGGGTGGAGGTAACTCCTATGAGGCAGAATACCTGTTACAACAAGGATTTACCAATATTACGGTGATTGATATTGCGCCTACTTTAGTGGAAGTGTTGCAACAAAAATTTGTCAATCACCCTGCTGTAAAAGTTATCTTAGGCGACTTTTTTGAGCACCAAGGACAGTACGACTGGATTATTGAACAAACTTTTTTCTGTGCGCTTCCGCCAACGATGCGCCCCAAATACGTTTGGAAAATGCACCAATTATTAGCGCCTAAAGGAAAAATTGTCGGACTACTTTTCAATCGCGATTTTGAAGAAGGTCCTCCTTTTGGCGGCAATAAAGTAGAATACATCAATCTGTTTTCAGGAGCTTTTACTATTCAAAAAATGGAAGTCTGTCCTAATTCGGTGGCACCAAGAGCCAATTCAGAAGTATGGATTGAATTAGAGAAAAATTCAGCTGCCGAAGTCCATTTATACACCTTTGAAGGCATTACTTGTAGCGGATGCAAAGCCACTGTTTCTGAAAAACTAGGGTCTTTAGACACCGTATTCAATGTGAATATGAACACTAATTTTAGCGAAGTGGTTATTGCGAGTGAAAAAGAAGTCGCTTTACAAAAATTGCAAGAGACGGTTTCGTATGATGAGAAATATAAAATTATCAAAGCCAATTACTAAATCCCAATTCATGAAAAAATTATTGTTAAACAACTGGCATTTGATGCGTTGGGTGCGTTTAGGATTCGCTATTTTTCTTTTCAGTCAAGCCTATATTTTGAGAGAGTGGACTTTTGTGTTTTTTGGCGCTTTCTTTTTGATGCAAGTGATTTTTAATATGGGATGTGGAGCCAACGGCTGTGCTGTTCCTACCAATAAAAAATAGTAGTATGAGCTCTTTTAATGACATTATACAATCTGAAAAACCGGTTTTGGTGGACTTCTTTGCCACATGGTGTGGTCCTTGCCAAATGTTAGCCCCAATACTACAAGACGTAAAAGCCAATCTAGGCGAACGCATTTCGATTATCAAAATTGACGTGGATAAAAACCAAGCCGTGGCTGCCCAATACCAAGTGCGTGGTGTGCCAACGATGATTTTGTTCCAAAACGGCAAACCATTGTGGCGCCAATCAGGAGTACTATCTAAAGAAGACATCATCAAAATGATTCTAGAAAAAAGCCACTAATGACTAAAAAAGCTATACTCATAACCAGTATCGGAATTGCCATTGGCGCGGTAGCCGGTTATGGGTATTATTACTTTGTGGGCTGTGCATCAGGAACTTGCGCCATTACTTCAAAACCACTCAACTCCACAGTCTACGGAGCCGTGATGGGTGGCTTACTTTTTAATATGTTTGTAAAGGATACTAAAAAGTAAATCTTCTTTCACAAGGTTTATTTTACAAATTGTAAGGTAAAAATCAATATATTTGAAAATCAATAAAGTGAAATAAATCTTCGCTTATCTAACTTATTATGTATGTCCGAATAAAATTTGTAGCACACATATACAGATTTAGATACAATTTTAAAAAAACACAATGTTGAAAATTAATTCTTGCTCAAAAAAAAATAATTCCATATTTTTGGACAAAATATTCTAAAAACATGGAAAAACTTATCGGAACATATTTAAGAGAACGAAGAAATGAATTAGGATTACCATTAAGAAAAGTTGCAACACATATTAATATTGATACTTCAACCCTTTCAAAAATTGAAAAAAACGAAAGAAAGCTAAACCCAGATCTAATCGATAAACTTGCTGAATGTTTACTATTAGAAAAAGATAATCTTTCTAAAATACATTATCAAAATACTATAATTTCAGAATTAAAGGAATATCCTGAACTCAATGATGTTTTAAATATTGTCCAAGAACAAATAACACAGCATAAACTTAAATTTTACAAAGACTGGAGAGAAAAAAAATTTTCAAATCCTAACGCAACTATTAAAATTGGAACCATGTTCTCCGGAATTGGTGCTATTGAATATGCTCTGAAACGTTTGAATTTAAAGTCAGAAATTCAATTTGCAAGTGATATTGACAACTTTGCAAAGCAAAGTTATTTTGCAAATTATGAAATTGCAGAAAGTAATTGGTACAACGATGTACACGATATTGATGGCAAAAAATACAAAGGAAAATTAGATTTATTAGTTGGTGGCAGTCCTTGTCAATCTTTTTCAATGGTTGGAAAGCGCAGAGGTTTCGACGACACAAGAGGAACATTGTTTTATGAATTTGCAAGAGTTGTAAAAGAAAGTCAACCAAATGTTTTCATTTTTGAAAATGTTAAAGGATTAATAAATCACGATAGCGGAAATACTTTTGAAATAATAAAAGCAACCTTTGATGAACTTGGTTATAAATATTTTTATCAAGTGCTGAACGCAAAAAATTACGGAATGCCACAACACAGAGAACGAATTTTTGTTGTTGGATTCAAAGATAAAAAAGCAAAATTTACTTTTCCTGAACCTATTGACTTGGAATATAAAATGCAAGACTTTTTAGAAGATTATACAGACAGTAAATATTATCTAAAAGAAAAAGGAGTAAAATTTGTAACTAGCTCCAAAAATCGAAATAAGCGCTATACTCAAATAAATGGAGAAATTGCCCTTTGTCAAAAAGCAAACCAACAATTTAATTGGCACGGAGATTTTGTATTTGAGCAAGGAGAAAGCGAATTTGACGAATTTATTTTTGATGTAAATGACGTTGAAGAAAAATATTATTTATCCGACAAAGTTCGTGATTACGTTTTGAGTAGCGGAACGAAAACCTTTAAAACATCAATAAAAACAGACCTTGAAGTAGCAAGACCTCTTTTGCAAAGTATGCACAAAATGCATAGAGCTGGGGTTGACAATTATGTTACACACACAGGAAAAATTAGAAAGCTTACACCTAAAGAATGTTTGCGTTTAATGGGGTTTCGTGACGATTTTACACAAGTTGTTAGCGATACTCAAATGTACAGACAAGCAGGAAATAGTATCGTTGTTGATGTTCTTATTGCATTACTTAAACAAATGGACATCACTAAATATTCAACAAAATAATTATGGAGAATTTTCAAAAAATACACATTGAGGGCAAAGAATATTTCATAATTGACTCAATACAAAATTTAAGAGCAGAAGATAGTTTCATTTATCGAAAGAATAAACTTCAGATGTACAAAGGTAATGGGGAATCAAGAAAATATGTTGGTAGTTATTTAGGTTCAAATGGAAAAAGATTAAGTGATTTTTTTGAGTACGAAAATTGGGGAAATGGAATCGATAATGGTGAGAGAACCTATACCCCAATTCAAGAAGGTAATTGCTTTTTTAGCAAGTCAAACTTGCTAAAATATTTATATGATGCAAGAATCGAGTATCAAAAGCAAGAACAAGTTTACAATTTTGACATTTCAGATTTGTATACAGCAAATTTAGAAAGTATTTCAAACCTTCAAGAAGAAAAAATATTTTTCAGTATTTACGATGTTTCTGATTTTACTGGCAACAAATTAAGTCGTGGATACATTCGTTCAGACGATGAAATTTGGGACATTTGGCGTAAAATTGTTCTACCCAAAATTAGTTATTTATCTATTTTAAAATTATTACCAGTTATAGGCAATAAGGAAAATCAAAAACCATTATATTATTTCAGAATTTTACTTGATTATCAATTCAGATCAATTGTTCACCCTAAATTGATTGGAACAACATCAGAAATCGAAATTATTGAAAAGGAAAATCGTGAAAAAGCAAAATCAATAAGCAGACAAGGGGCAATGCTTTACAGAAAAAAAGTTATTGAACATATGCCTCAATGTCCGTTCACAAAAATTACGGATGAGAAATTATTAATTGCAAGTCATATTAAACCTTACAGAGTTTGCATCAAGGAAGGACGAGAAGACCAAGCTGTTGACTATTTGAATGGACTTGCTTTAACACCAACTTACGACAAATTATTTGACCAAGGTTACATAACTTTCAAAGACAATGGAGATTTAGTTTGTGGTACTTTGCTTTCTGCATATACTTGGGAACGTCTAAATATAAATCCAAATTCAAAAAACAACTTAAGAATATATCCAGAGGAAAGACAAGAATATCTAGATTATCATAGAAAATTTGTATTCCAAGATGATATTAACGACCTAATATAAAAATAAAAAAAACTACATCTAACAAGTAAGTGTAATTTTATTAAAAATGAAATTAAATAACTAAATGAACCACATCGAATCGATTGATATAGGCTTAGCCGAAAAAAAAACGCACTTAGAAATTGTTAGAAAGGTTTATCTAACTTACCCTACTAAGGCGTTTATTGATAATGAAGAAAGACAGTTTGATATTTTAAACGAAATAAGTATATTTTTCAACATTCCAATAAATCATATCCAAGTTTGCGGTTCTTCAAAAGTTGGTAGGAGTTTTCATAAAGTTTCAACTTTTACACCAAAAGTTTCTGATTTAGATATAGCTATAATTGATCCTGTTTTGTTCTTAAATTATAGTGAAATTACATTTAAAGCAACTAAAGGTTTTCAAAATTTAACAAAATTCACAAGTAGCAGAGGTAATAATTTTTATAATTACACAGAATATATTTCTAAAGGAATTTTTAGACCAGACTTTATGCCTAGTTGCCAAGAAAGAGCAGAATGGTTTAATTTTTTTAATGAACTTTCTTTGAAACATAAAGATTATTTTAAATCGATTAATGCGGGTATTTATCAATCTCAAACATTTTTCGAATTTAAACAAGTAAAAAACATTAAGAATTACTTAAAAAAATAGAAGATAAAATTATGGTAGATTATAGAGTAAGATCGGTCTCCTTATTGGATTTAGTAAATGACATAAGAAGTGGTAAATTAATACCCGACGCATATTTTCAAAGAAATTTAGTTTGGAGAGATATACACAATAAAGACTTTATTAAGACAATATTACTTGGATATCCATTTCCACAAATATTCATTTCCAAAGGAAAAGTTAATATTCTAAATATGACAACAACATCTTGTATTGTAGATGGTCAACAAAGAACAAATGCAATTATTCAATATATAGATAATGAATTTGATGTTGATGGAAAATTTTTTGAAAACTTATCAGAACTTGAACAAACTAACTTTTTAAAATACGAAGTTGCTGTTATTGAATTGGATTTAAATAACGATGACCCAAGAGTTCAAGAAATTTTTCAACGTATAAATAGAACATCAAATTCATTAACTACAATTGAAAAAATAGCATCCGAATATTCAACTTCTGATTATATGCTAGTTGCTAAATTAATTTGTAATCAAATTAACATTGATATTGAAGATGATATTGATAGCTTTAAGGAAGATCCAAATATCCCAAAAGATTTTTATAAATGGGCAAATACAAAAAAAGTAAAAAAGTGTCAAACACTTTTTACTGATAAAAATATTTTTACTATAAGAGAAATATCACGTAAGGTCCATCTTCAATATACGTTAAATATAATGACATCCGTAATTTCAGGTATATTTAATCGTAATGAAAAAGCAAATGATTTACTAAATGATTATTTCGACGTATTTATTAATAAAGATTTAATTGTTGACAATTTTGAAAAAGTTTCAGATTTATTTTTGCGCTATAAATTTAAATCGAAATCTATTTGGAATACAAAGTCTAACTTTTTCTCATTATTTATTATTACATACAACAACTACGATAAAATAAATAACAACTTATTAGACTTTGTAAATAAGCTAGAGGTATTTGAAGAAAATCTTCCTGAAGACTATAAATTATCGGCAACAGAAGCAGTAAACAACAGAAAGGAAAGACAACTAAGAAATGACTATATCCAAAATTTAGTTGACGAATTATAAAAACCATTCACCCGTTACCTCACGAAATGAAATTCAGCGAAGCTAATCCCTTCGCGTGGTCAACAACTTAACTATTTTATACTAATTTAGAAAACAACTACACTCTCCCCTTCAACTCCATCGCATCAATATCACTATGCGAAGCATCATAGACTGATTTTCCTTCTTTAATCAAAAGCAATTGTGGTGATTGGTGGTACACCTCAAAACGAGTTGCAATCTCATTTGAAATATCTCTGTGGTTTAACAAGTCTAAAAAATACGGAGTGACACTGCCTTCCAAATCAAATTCATTCTCAAATTGTTTCAACGCCATTCGGCTAATACTACAACGCGTGCTGTGTTTAAAAATCGCAACCGGTTGTTCATGAGAAAGATCCATTATTTCGTTCAACTGACCTAAATCAGTCAATTCAATCCAGTTGATTTTGGATGTGTTGGTGTTTTTATTTTCTGAATCTCCAAAAATAGATTTGAATAAAGTCATTTTGTCGTTTTTTAAGTCATTTTGTCGTCCGTAACCCCTTGATATACGTCAAATTGTCGTATATTTAAGAGTGGAATAACAATTGACGATTTTTATGCGAAGTTAGTTATTTAACCCTAAATAATAATTTAAAAAAAGACAAAAATGAACATCAATAAATTTACCACCAAATCGCAAGAGGCCATTCAACTTTCGCAACAAATCGCGCAAGGATTGGGTCAACAACAAATCGAAAATGAACACCTATTCAAAGCACTTTTAGAAGTCGATGAAAATGTGACGCCTTTTTTATTGAAAAAACTAAACGTGAATGTGTCGCTTTTCAAACAAATAGTGGAAAGTACCCTTCAGAGTTTCCCAAAAGTGTCGGGGGGCGATATTATGCTCTCCAGAACGGCTAATACCACTTTGAACGAAGCCGAAATTTTAGCCGGAAAAATGAATGACGAATTCGTTTCGGTAGAACATTTGGTACTCGCTATTTTTGGTTCCAAAAGTAAAATTGCCCAAATTCTAAAAGACCAAGGCGTAACCGAAAAAGGGCTAAAAGCCGCCATTGACGAAATTAGAAAAGGAGAAAGAGTGACTTCTGCCTCTGCCGAAGAAACCTACAATGCCTTAAATAAATACGCCAAAAACTTGAACGATTTGGCCCGAAGTGGCAAACTAGATCCAGTTATTGGTCGTGATGAAGAAATTCGTCGTGTGTTGCAAATTTTAACCCGACGTACCAAAAACAACCCGATGTTAGTGGGCGAACCTGGTGTGGGTAAAACCGCCATTGCGGAAGGTTTAGCGCATCGAATTGTAGACGGCGATGTACCTGAGAACTTAAAAGACAAAATCATCTTTTCGTTAGATATGGGAGCCTTGATTGCGGGTGCCAAATACAAAGGAGAATTTGAAGAACGTTTGAAATCAGTCGTGAAAGAAGTCACTTCTGCCGAAGGCGATATCGTACTTTTCATTGACGAAATCCACACTTTAGTGGGTGCTGGAGGTGGCGAAGGCGCTATGGATGCCGCTAATATTTTGAAGCCTGCCTTGGCTCGTGGCGAATTGCGTGCGATTGGAGCCACCACTTTGGACGAATACCAAAAATATTTTGAAAAAGACAAAGCGCTCGAAAGACGTTTCCAAAAAGTGATGGTAGAAGAACCCGACACCGAAAGTGCCGTTTCTATCTTGCGTGGAATTAAAGAAAAATACGAAACACACCACAAAGTACAAATCAAAGACGAGGCGATTATTGCGGCAGTGGAATTATCCCAACGCTATATTACCAACCGTTTTTTACCAGACAAAGCCATTGATTTAATGGACGAAGCCGCTTCTAAATTGCGTATGGAAATCAACTCAAAACCAGAAGAATTAGACGTTTTGGATCGAAAAATTATGCAATTGGAAATCGAAATTGAAGCCATCAAACGCGAGAAAGACGAAAGTAAGTTAAAGGTTTTAGGCATGGATTTGGCCAACTTGAAAGAAGACCGCAACGAGATTTATGCCAAATGGAAATCGGAAAAAGATGTGGTCGACAACATTCAGACTGTAAAAACAGAAATTGAAGATTTCAAATACGAAGCAGAACGCGCTGAGCGTGATGGCGACTACGGAAAAGTAGCCGAAATTCGTTACGGAAAAATCAAAGAAGCCCAAGAACGTTTGGATGCTTTGGTGAAACAATTACAAGAAAATCAATCGGGAACTTCCCTAATCAAAGAAGTCGTTACCCGTGAAGATATTGCCGAAGTAGTAGCTAAATGGACTGGAATTCCGGTAATGAAAATGTTACAAGGCGAAAGAGAAAAACTCTTGCGACTAGAAGATGAATTACACAAACGTGTGGTAGGTCAAGAAGAAGCCATTGAAGCGGTCAGTGATGCTGTGCGTAGAAGTCGCGCGGGTTTGCAAGATATGAAGAAGCCTGTTGGAACCTTCCTATTCTTAGGAACAACGGGGGTGGGAAAAACAGAATTGGCGAAAGCCCTAGCCGAATATTTGTTTGATGACGAAAACGCCATGACCCGTATCGATATGAGCGAATACCAAGAGCGCCACTCTGTTAGCCGTTTGGTGGGTGCGCCTCCGGGTTATGTAGGCTATGACGAAAGCGGACAATTGACCGAAGCCGTGCGAAGAAAACCCTACTCTGTAATCTTGTTAGACGAAATTGAAAAAGCACATCCGGATACGTTTAACATCTTGTTACAAGTGTTGGACGAAGGGCGTTTAACGGATAATAAAGGTCGTCTCGCCGACTTCAAAAACACGATTATCATCATGACGTCGAATATGGGTAGCCAAATTATTCAGGATACTTTTGACAACTTGAAAGGAAGTGTCGAAGCAGCAACAGAGTCCGCTAAAGTGGAAGTGTTAGGTTTATTAAAACAAACGGTACGTCCAGAATTCATCAATCGTATTGACGAAATCGTAATGTTTACGCCTTTGACCAATGCTAATATTGCGCAAATTGTAGGTTTGCAATTAAAATCGGTAACCAAAATGTTGGCGCAACAAGGTATCACCATGGACGCTACGCCCGAGGCTATTGACTATTTATCGCAAAAAGGCTACGATCCGCAATTCGGAGCTAGACCCGTGAAGCGTGTCATTCAAAGAGAAGTATTGAACCAATTGTCTAAAGAAATATTAGCTGGATCTATCAAGACTGAAAGTATTATTCTTTTGGATGCCTTTGACGGACAATTAGTCTTTAGAAATCAAGGAGAATTGGTTTCTTAATCCAAGCTTAATTTAACAAAAAAGCGAGAAAAATAAATTTTTTTTCGCTTTTTTATATTGGGATAATGGAATAACCTTTATATATTTGTCAGCACATAAACAGAATATGAAAACGAATACAAACAATACTTGGTGGTGGAACAATTTACGTCAGTCGTCGTGAACAAAGCTCCTATAGTATAACTATCAATATAAAAGGCTTGTCATGACGACAAGCCTTTTTTCATATCTGCTTTATGCTTTTGATAACATTTTAAAAATGAATAGTTTGAAATCTTTTATTTTAAATACCCAATACAAACAAATCCTAGCCGACACGATTACGCCGGTGAGTGTTTATTTGAAAATACGCGATAAATTTCCGAATAGCTTGCTTTTGGAAAGTAGTGACTACCACGGAAACGACAATAGTTTTTCGTACATCTGTTGCAATCCAATTGCGTCTATCAAAATTGAAAACGAAACTATTTTTAAAAGCTATCCTGACGGAAGTACAGAGAAAATTGCTATCGATGCGTCAACCAATATTCCTGCGGTAATTCAGGAGTTTTCAGGACAATTTGAATCGGAAAAGAATGATTTCAAATTCATTAATAATGGCTTATTTGGTTACATTTCGTATGATGCAGTGCGTTATTTTGAAAAAGTAAGCATTGCTAAAAAAGAAAACAGCAACACCATTCCTGATGTGTATTATGCGGTCTACCAAAACATCATTGCCATCAACCATTTCAAAAACGAGGCCTACATTTTCTGCCATAGTTTGGATGGAAAAAATAACATTGCCGAAATAGAACAATTACTACAATCCAGAAATATTGCTTCGTATTCATTTTCGAAAGACGGCGAAGGTTTTTCTAATTTAACTGACGATGAATTCAAGCACAATGTAGCTTTGGCTAAAAAACATTGCTATCGTGGTGATGTATTCCAATTGGTTTTGTCTAGACGTTTTACACAAGGATTCAAAGGAGACGAATTCAATGTGTATCGTGCTTTGCGAAGCATCAACCCTTCTCCTTACCTATTCTTCTTTGATTATGGCGATTTCAAAATATTTGGTTCTTCACCCGAAGCCCAAATTATTGTAAAAGACCGAAAAGCTGAGATTCACCCCATTGCGGGAACTTTCAAAAGAACAGGTGATGATGAAAAAGATGCGGTTTTAGCCAAACAATTATCCGAAGATAAAAAAGAAAATAGCGAACACGTGATGTTAGTCGATTTGGCTCGAAATGATTTAAGCCGAAATGGTCACGATGTCAACGTAGAAAAATACCGAGAAGTACAATTCTTCTCGCATGTGATTCACTTAGTGTCCAAAGTTACGGGGCATCTTCACGATACCGCTTCGACGATGCAAGTAGTAGCCGACACTTTCCCTGCAGGTACTTTAAGCGGAGCGCCAAAACACCGCGCCATGCAACTGATTGAAGACTACGAAAAAACCAATCGTAACTTTTATGGTGGGGCTATTGGATTTATGGATTTCAAAGGCAATTTCAATCACGCGATTATGATTCGAACTTTCTTAAGTAAAAACCACCAATTGCATTGTCAAGCTGGTGCTGGAATCGTAGCCGATTCAGATGAAGAAAGCGAAATGCAAGAAGTGTACAACAAATTAAGAGCCTTAAATACGGCTTTGGATTTGGCAGAAACAATTTAATACAAACAGAATGAAAAAGATATTAGTCATAGACAATTACGATAGCTTCACCTACAATTTAGTCCACTATTTAGAAGATTTAGATTGCGAAGTGACAGTCTACCGAAACGATGAATTTGAGTTGGACGAAATTGCTCATTTTGACAAAATTTTATTATCCCCAGGACCTGGAATTCCAGATGAGGCAGGTTTGTTAAAACAAGTCATTCAGCAGTACGGACCTACTAAAAGTATTTTTGGCGTATGCTTGGGACAACAAGCTATTGGCGAAGTCTATGGTGGAACGCTTTCGAATTTAGACAAAGTCTATCATGGTGTAGCTACGAACGTTACCAAAGCAGTCAATGACGAATTGTTATTTGAAGGATTGGATAACGAATTTGAAGTAGGACGTTATCACTCTTGGGTGGTAGATGCGAACTTACCGGATAGTTTGGAAGCGACTTCTTTTGACAAAAACGGCCAAGTGATGTCGCTAAGACACAAGACTTACAATGTTCGAGGAGTTCAATTTCATCCAGAAAGCGTCTTAACGCCTAACGGAAAAAAAATGTTAGAAAATTGGGTGAAAAGTTAGATAATTAGATCGTTAGACAATTAGATTTTTAGATTAAACAAATTGCTCAAACATAGCTAACGGTTTCAACCTTAATGATTAAAATTGGAATTGAATAGAACAAAGAAAAATCTTTGTGCCTTGGCGCCTTTGCGGCAAAAGAAAAGAAAATAAAAATGAAAAACATACTCAACAGACTCATCAATCACGAAATGCTCTCTAAAGAAGAAGCTAAAAATGTCTTGGTGAACATCTCTAACGGAGCATATAATACTAGTCAAATTGCCTCTTTTTTGACCGTATATATGATGCGTAGTATCAGTATTGAAGAATTAGCGGGTTTCCGTGAGGCTTTATTGGATTTGTGTATTCGTATCGATTTATCAGGCTATAATACCATCGATTTGTGTGGAACGGGTGGCGATGGAAAAGACACGTTTAACATTTCGACCTTAGCCTCTTTTGTAGCTGCTGGAGCAGGAATTAAAGTAGCCAAACACGGAAATTACGGCGTTTCGTCTATTTCGGGATCGAGTAATGTGATGGAAAAAATGGGAATTAAATTCAGTAATGATGCTGGCTTCCTAGAAAAATGTATGGAGAAAGCCGGTATCTGTATTTTGCACGCACCCCTATTCCACCCTGCTATGAAAAATGTGGGGCCTATTCGAAAAGAATTGGGCGTGAAAACCTTCTTCAATATGTTGGGTCCTATGGTAAATCCAGCTTTTCCTCAGAATCAATTGGTAGGAGTTTTTAATTTGGAATTGGCTCGAATGTATGCCTATTTGTATCAAAACACGGATAGAAATTTCACGATCTTACATTCGCTTGACGGCTATGATGAAGTATCCTTAACCTGTCCAACGAAATGCATTACCAATACGAAAGAAGTGATGCTGACTCCAGACGATTTTGGTGTTCGCCTTTTGTCTCAAACCGAAATTGAAGGGGGTAAAACCATTGAAGAATCGGCACAATTATTTACCAATATCATTTCAGGAAAAGGAACCGAAGCCCAAAATAATGTGGTCTGTGCCAATGCAGCGATGGCTATTGCTACGGTAACAAAATGCAGTCCGTTGGAAGGATTTGAATTAGCGAAAGAGAGTTTATTCTCTGGAAAAGGATTACAATCGTTACAGGTTTTACAAGAACTGAGTAAATAAACACAGATTGCACCAATTGACACAGAACAAAATATAAAGTAAACATAATTTTTAAACTTTGCGCCTTAGCGGCAAAAAACAATGAACATACTCGATAAAATCATACTAGACAAACGAAGAGAAGTAGTACTCAAAAAAGCGATTATTCCAGTTTCACAATTGGAAGCTTCTGTGTTTTTTAAAAAACAAACTATTTCGTTAAGTCATAATTTACGCAACAGTAACTCGGGAATCATTGCTGAACACAAACGTCGTTCGCCTTCAAAAGCCGAGATTAATTACGGCTTTACGGTGGAAGAAGTAGTCAAAGGCTATGAAACTGCAGGGGCATGTGGTATTTCTGTTTTAACTGACGGGAAATATTTTGGTGGTTCATTGGACGATTTATTATTGGCAAGAGCCACAGTCAACATCCCGCTATTGCGAAAAGAATTCATTGTTGACGAATACCAAATTCTAGAAGCTAAAGCCCACGGAGCCGATTTGATTCTGCTTATCGCTGCGGTGTTGAGCCGGGAAGAAATCAAGAGTTTGTCTGAATTCGCTCATAGATTAGGATTGGAAGTCCTTTTGGAAGTCCACAATCAAGAAGAATTAGAAAAATCGATTATGCCAAGTTTGGATATGATTGGAGTGAATAACCGAAATTTAAAAACCTTTGAAGTGAGTTTGGATTTTAGCAAAAAGTTAGCCGATTTAATTCCGAACGAATTTGTAAAAGTATCCGAAAGTGGTATTTCGTCTATTGAAGCGATAACCGAATTAAAACCTTTTGGTTACCAAGGATTTTTAATTGGAGAGAACTTCATGAAAACAGATAATGCAGGGCAAGCAGCCAAAGAGTTTATATCGCAATTAAAATAAATAAACACAGATTACACAGATTTTTTAATTTAATAATGCTATAAAATCAAAAATGTTACAGAACACCTCAAATACAAATTCATTATCAACTCCCTCTCCTTTGGAGAGGGCTGGGGTGAAGCTCAAAATCTGCGGCATGAAATACCCTGACAATATACTTGAAGTAGGATCACTCCTACCCGATTATATGGGCTTTATATTCTGGGAACAATCGGCACGCTATTTTGATGGAGAAATGCCAATTTTACCAAAAAGTATTAAAAAAACTGGTGTTTTTGTCAACGCAAGTCAAGAAGAAATTACTGCAAAAGTAACCCAATACGATTTACAAGCAGTTCAATTACACGGACAAGAATCGGTGGCTTTTTGCAAAGAGTTAAAAGAACATTTCGGAAATGCAATTGAAATCATCAAAGTATTTTCAGTAGATTCAGCATTTGATTTTGACCAACTAAAACCTTTTGAAACGTTTTGTGATTATTTCCTTTTTGACACCAAAGGGAAATTGCCAGGAGGCAACGGAACAACTTTCGATTGGAAAGTACTCGAAAACTATGGGTCAAAAAAGCCCTTCTTTTTGAGTGGCGGCATTGGAGTAGACGAAATCGAATTGGTCAATGAAATACTAAAAACCGATTTACCCCTATTTGCTATTGATCTAAATAGTAAATTTGAAATCGAACCTGGATTAAAAAATACAAAACTACTTAGTAGTTTTAAACAAAAAATAAACTTTTAAAAAGTACATACAATGAGCTACAACGTCAACGAAAAAGGCTATTACGGAGAATTCGGAGGAGCATACATTCCGGAAATGTTATACCCTAATGTAGAAGAATTGCGCCAAAATTATTTAAAAATAACAGCTGAACCCGAGTTTCAAGCTGAGTTTGACGCTTTGTTGCGGGATTATGTAGGACGACCAACACCTCTTTACTTTGCGGCTCGTTTGTCTGAAAAATACAATACTAAAATCTACCTCAAAAGAGAAGATTTATGCCATACTGGAGCACATAAAGTCAATAATACTATTGGGCAAATTTTATTAGCCAAACGATTGGGCAAAAAGAGAATCATTGCCGAAACAGGTGCCGGTCAACACGGAGTAGCTACGGCTACCGTTTGTGCTTTAATGGGACTGGAATGTATTGTCTACATGGGCGAAATTGACATCAAACGTCAGGCACCAAATGTAGCTCGTATGAAAATGTTGGGAGCCGAAGTGCGTCCTGCATTGTCAGGTTCAAGAACATTAAAAGATGCTACCAACGAAGCGATTCGCGATTGGATTAACAATCCGGTTGATACGTATTACATCATTGGATCTGTGGTGGGACCACATCCTTATCCTGATATGGTGGCGCGTTTCCAGTCGGTGATTTCGAAAGAAATTAAAAGCCAATTGTTAGAAAAAGAAGGTAAAGAAAATCCAGATTATGTAATTGCCTGCGTAGGCGGTGGAAGTAATGCTGCTGGAGCCTATTACCACTTTTTAGACGAAAAAGACGTGACTATTATCGCTGTGGAAGCGGCTGGTTTAGGAGTGCATTCAGGTGAAAGTGCTGCTACCTCTGCTTTAGGGAAAATTGGCGTAATTCACGGAAGCAAAACCTTGTTGATGCAAACTCCTGACGGGCAAATTACTGAACCCTACTCTATTTCTGCAGGATTGGATTATCCGGGTGTGGGGCCAATGCACGCGCATTTGTTTGCATCAGGAAGAGCACAATTCATTTCTATCACTGACGAGCAAGCTATGAATTGGGGATTGGAATTATCAAAATTAGAAGGTATTATTCCTGCTATTGAAAGCGCTCATGCTTTTGCCGTTTTAGACGAAATGAAATTCAAACCTAATGATGTGGTTGTGATTAATCTTTCGGGACGTGGCGACAAAGATTTGAATACTTATATTGATTATTTTAAACTATAAGAATATACGATATACGATTTACGAAGTACGATATACGATAAACGAAGTACGATATTGAATATATGATATAAAATATAACTCCTTAATTTGACATTTAAAGCCCCCAAATCTTATGAAAGTAATAATGCTAAGACGAACTAAAAAGTTTGCTATTGATTGTTGGATTCTTTGTAGTAAATTACCTAAAACTAGAGAATACAATGCTTACGTAAACCAACTTATTCGTTGTTCAAGTTCAGTTGGTGCCAATTATAGAGCAGTACAAAGAGCTAAATCTGCCCCAGATTTTATAAATAAATTAAAAATTGTTGAAGAAGAAGCTGATGAAAGTCATTTTTTTCTTGAACTCATTCAAGATATTACAATGAAAGAACAAATTGGATTGAATTCGGAAATTGAATTCCTTTTAAAAGAAGCAAATGAAATTACAGCTATCGTTGTATCATCATTAAAAACAGCTAGAATTAATAACTCAAAATAACAAAATAAACTATACGACCAATCGTACATCGTATATCGTAAATCGTAAATTATATGAATCGGATAAATCAAAAATTACAAGAAACTAAAAAAATATTGTCTATCTATTTTTCAGCGGGATATCCTAGCTTAAATGATACGGTACAAATTATACAAGATTTAGAAAAAAGTGGTGTGGATATGATCGAAATTGGATTGCCATTTAGCGATCCTTTGGCAGACGGTCCAACCATTCAAGCGAGTTCTACACAAGCCTTACATAATGGGATGACGACTCAAGTGTTGTTTGACCAATTGAAAGATATTCGTAAAACGGTGTCCATTCCTTTAGTGATTATGGGATATTTTAACCCCATGTTACAATATGGTGTGGAAGAATTCTGTAAGAAATGTGATGAGATTGGCATTGACGGATTGATCATTCCTGACTTACCTGTAGATGTCTATGCAGATCAATACAAAGCCACTTTTGAAAAATACGGACTCATCAACGTATTTTTAATTACACCACAAACGTCTGACGAACGCATCCGTTTTATTGATAGCGTCTCTGACGGGTTTATTTATATGGTAAGTTCAGCTAGTGTAACGGGATCACAATCGGGTTTTAGAAACACACAAGAAAGTTATTTCAAGCGTATTGCCGACATGAATTTGAAAAATCCTCAAATTATTGGATTTGGAATTAACAATGCCGAAACTTTTAATCAAGCCACTCAATTTGCCAAAGGCGCCATCATCGGTAGTGCTTTTATTACGCATCTAACTGAAAATGGGACAGGGAAAATTGAAGAGTTTGTGAAAAATATACGCTAATGAATTGTACGAGAACTTCATCAGCTAACCTTGACTTTCTAAGTTTAGTCGCTTTACTTGACGAAGATTTAGCTATTAGAGATGGTGAAGATCATGCTTTTTATGCCCAGTTTGATACTTTGGATCATATAAAAAATGGTATCGTTTGCTACCATGGTAATCTTGCTGTTGGCTGTGGCGCATTTAAGCCCTACAATTCAACTACCGCTGAAATAAAACGGATGTTTGTGCATCCTGATTTTCGAGGACAAGGCATTGCAACTGCAATTCTAAACGAATTAGAACGTTGGGCAACTGAACTACAATATACCAATTGTATTCTCGAAACAGGAACTAACAACCCCAATGCTATTCAATTGTACTACAAGGCAGGTTATTCCGTTATCCCTAGTTACGATCAATACGAAAATGTGACTACTAGTATTTGTTTAGGCAAAACAATCGTATAATTCATTTTTTAATCTTCCAGTCACCAAAAGCTGAAATTTTTACACACTTAATCATTTGTTAAAATGATGTTAAATACAAATTAAACAGTTGTTTAATTAAACAGTTGTTTAATTTTGTTTCGGTAAAAAAATAGTGCTTTGAAAAGCAATTTCAACGACAAACAAATTCAGATTTTAAAAGTTGCCGAAACCTTATTTGCAGAAAAAGGTTTTGATGGTACCTCTATCCGTGATATTTCGAAGGTAGCCA
>Ga0213920_1000200_pt1 | contig 57294 bp, 52 predicted proteins | sample McNCre1117MG_FD_161054 | JGI IMG/M metagenome (GOLD analysis project Ga0213920, IMG submission 161054) | Freshwater microbial communities from McNutts Creek, Athens, Georgia, United States - 11-17 MG | ecosystem: Environmental > Aquatic > Freshwater > Creek | place: USA: Georgia | collected...
GCTTCAAATTCATCGATTGGAAATCGGTGAAACCACGAGCGTCCGGTCAGGCCATCCAAGACCTGAACAAACGCGGTGTCCTCGGTGGTTTCGAGCCCCCTGAATATCCCAGGGATGACTGCCCAGCGTTGGCTTAGATTGGCGGAAACGAGCTTTACATACCAGCCCTCAAAGAACCCACCGGTTTTACCGACGCCGTGAAAGGCTTCGGGGTGGGCGACCCCGCGAAGGAAGGCAAAAGGGCTCTGCATGTTTTCACCATACGCCCATCAGGCAGCGGTTGTGCATCGGCAAACTTTAGAGTTTGCGCAGTAGCACCGATTCGACGGCGTGGTCGGCGCCCTTTTTGAGCACCAGGGTGGCACGAGAGCGGGTTGGCGCGATGTTCTCGACCAGGTTTGGCAGGTTGATGGTTGCCCAGATCTCCTCAGCCCTGGCCAAGGCCTTCGACTCTTCCATCTCGGCATACCGGTGAAAGTATGAGGCTGGGTTCGTGAAGGCCGATTGTCGAAGTTTGCGGAATCGATTCAAGAACCAACGCGTAACGTTTTCGGTTTCTGCATCAACGTAAATTTTGAAGTCGAAGAAGTCGCTCAGGGCCAATTCTTGCCCGCTGCCAGGAGACTGCAGCACGTTCAAACCCTCGACGATCAAAACGTCTGGGGCGTGAACCACGGCGCGCTCGCCGGGAACGATGTCATAGCTCAGGTGCGAATAAACCGGGGCCGAAACCTCGGCAGCACCCGACTTCACATCGGCAACAAACTTCAAAAGCGCCAACCGGTCATATGACTCGGGGAAGCCCTTGCGGCTCATGATTCCGCGGCGCTCGAGCTCGGCATTTGGGAACAAGAATCCATCGGTGGTAATCAACTCAACCCGGGGTGTGCCCTCCCAGCGCGAGAGCAATTCTTTCAAGAGTCGAGAGACGGTTGACTTGCCAACTGCAACGGAACCGGCCACGCCGATGACAAATGGCACCCGCTTTGAGCGCTCGCCTAGGAAGTTGCTGGTGACTCGGTGCAGGTCCTGAGTCTCGGCAACATAGAGGTTCAAAAGACGGCTGAGCGGCAGGTAAACATCGGTGACTTCTTTGAGGTCAAGGAAGTCGCCAAGGCCTCGAATTTGCGCAATTTCGGCCTCGGTTAGCGGCAGCTCGGTGTTGTGGCCAAGCTCGGCCCAGTCGGCACGATCGATTTCAACGAACGGGCTCAGTTCATTGCCTGAAACGGCATCGTTGGCTGGCTTGGCTGCACTCACAAAGAGCCATTCTGCCGTAAATTAGAAGCATGTGTGGAATCGTCGGCTATGTAGGCCCAAAGTCAACCCTGGATGTTCTTCTCGGAGGGCTACGCCGTCTCGAATACCGCGGTTATGACTCGGCAGGTGTTTCGATCATTTCTGGTGGTCACCTAGAGACCCGCAAGAAGGCCGGCAAGCTAGACAACCTGATTTCAGAAATCACCAGTCACCCACTGCCAAGCGCCAACATCGGCATCGGGCACACCCGCTGGGCAACCCACGGTGCCCCAACCGACCAGAATGCACACCCGCACCTCGGTGGCCCAACCGCAAAACTTTCACTGATCCACAACGGCATCATCGAGAACTTCGGTGAGCTAAAGGCAGAGCTTGCCGCCGCGGGCACCAAATTTGCCAGCGAGACCGACTCTGAAGTTGCCGCGCACCTGATTGCCCGTGAGTTTGAGACCACCGGTGACCTGCCAACCGCGTTCGCCAATGTGGTCAAGCGCCTGCACGGTGCTTTCACCATCCTGGTAATTCACGAGGACCAGCCAGATGTGGTTTTGGCTGCTCGCCGCAATGCGCCACTGGTTATTGGTCTGGGTGATGGCGAGAACTTCTTGGGTTCAGACGTGGCCGCATTCATTGAGCACACCAAGCGTGCAATTTCGGTTGGCCAGGATGAAATTGTCATCCTTCGCTCAAACTCGGTTGAGGTTCGCACCTTTGACGGCGCCCCGGTCACCCCGGTTGAATTCACCGTTGACTGGGATGCCTCGGCCGCCAGCAAGGGCGGCTGGTCAAGCTTCATGGCCAAGGAGATTGCCGACCAACCACAGGCAGTGGCCGACACTCTGATGGGTCGTCTTTCATCTGACGGTTCGGTTCGACTAAGTGAGATCGACGGGCTATCGGCTCAGGACATCAAAGACATCGACCGCATCATCATGGTTGCCTGCGGCACCGCAAGTTATGCGTGTGACGTGGCCAAGTATGCAATCGAAAAGTATTCACGAATCCCGGTTCAGGTGGAGCTCTCCCACGAGTTCCGCTACCGCGACCCAATCGTCACCAAGAACACCCTGATCGTTGCGGTTAGCCAGTCTGGTGAAACCATGGACACCTTGATGGCCACCCGCTATGCCAAGGAGCAGGGCGCTAAGGTTTTGGCGATCTGCAACACTCAGGGTGCCACTTTGGCGCGCGAATCTGACGCAGTGATTTACACCCACGCCGGCCCTGAGGTTGCCGTTGCCTCAACTAAGGCACTCACCGCGCAGATCACCGCCGGCTTTTTGCTTGCACTCTTCCTGGGTGCTGGCCGCGGCGCGCTATCAACCGCAGAGCTTCGCCACCTTGGTCTTGAACTTCTCAAAATGCCGGCTCGTGTCACCGAGGTTATCGAAAACCTCGACCTTGCTCGTCAGCTGGGCAAGGACATGGCAAACGCCAAGTCGGTCTTGTTCCTAGGCCGTAACGTCGGCTTCCCAATCGCCATGGAAGGCGCGCTAAAGCTCAAGGAGCTGGCCTACATCCATGCCGAAGGCTTTGCCGCCGGTGAGCTAAAGCACGGCCCAATTGCTTTGATTGAAGAGGGCCAACCGGTGATTGTGATTGTGCCTTCACAGCGCGATGCCGAGAGCCTGCACCCGAAGGTGATTTCAAACATTCAAGAGATTCGCGCCCGCGGTGCCAAGGTGATTGCCATTGCCGAAGAGGGTGACAACCAGGTTGCCGACTATGCCGAGCACGTGATTTTTGTGCCGCAGTCAGAGAGCATGTTTGCCCCGATTTTGACCGTGATTCCACTTCAGGTCTTTGCACTTGAACTCTCGACCGCAAAGGGCCTTGATGTTGACCAGCCTCGCAACCTGGCCAAGTCGGTCACCGTCGAATAAATGATTAGCGGTGCCGAAGCATGATTATGGGAGTAGGTGTCGACACGGTTCAGCTCAGCCGCTTTGAGGCAAAACTGGCCGAGACGCCGCGCTTGAAAGACCGACTGTTTTTAGACATCGAAACCGTGGACGCCAGCCCGCAAACTTTGGCCGGCCGATTTGCCGCTAAGGAAGCCGTGATTAAGGCGCTTTCGGGTGCGCCAGGAATCGAATGGCACGGCATCGAAGTGGGTAAAGAATCGACCGGCAAACCGGTGATTTGGCTGCACGGCGAGACTGCAAAAATTGCCCTGCAAACCGGCATCAGAAAATTTCATCTTTCGATCAGCCACGATGGCGACCACGCGGTGGCATTTGTGGTTGCCGAGGGAGAAGCTCAATGAGAGAACTTATCATCGACCTCGATGCGGTTGCCTTCAATCTAGGCGTGATGCGTGCCCGCGTGGGCGGCGCAATGGTTTGCGGTGTGGTCAAGGCCAACGCCTATGGGCACGGCATGATCGAGGTGGCGCGAAAGCTTGAAGAGGCCGGCGTGGATTACCTTGGCGTGGCCGATGTGACCGAGGCGCTTGAACTGCGCCGGGCCGGCATCGATGCGCCAATTCTGGCCTGGTTGCATGACCCGCACGAAATGTTTGTTGAGGCCGTTGACGAAGGTATCGAGCTTGGCTTGGCTAATGCCGACCACCTCGAGCGCGTTGCAGCAGCCGCCCAAATCACCGGCCGTCTGGCGCGCGTGCATCTGAAGATTGACACCGGCTTGAGCCGCAATGGCGCCACCATCGAGGAGTGGCCATCGCTTCTTCGCCAGGCAAACGCGCTTGTTGCCGAAGGTTTCATCCAGGTAGTTGGCGTTTTCTCTCACCTTTCAAGCACCGGCGAGGCCGAGGATCTGGCGCAGATTTCGCGCTTCGATGCGGCCGTCGAGATGGCCCGCGAGGCCGGATTGAAGTTTGAGCTGCGTCACCTAACCGCATCTGACGGTTCGCTGAACTACCCGCAGGCACACTATGAAATGGTTCGCGTTGGCGTGGCCTTGTATGGGTTGTCACCATTTGCCGATCACCACTCGAAAGAGTATGGGCTTCGCCCAGCGATGACTGCCACCGCACACATCACTCAGGTCAAGCGGGTGGCTGCCGGTGAAGGCGTCAGCTATGGCTATCAGCACCGAACCAAGGCCGAAACCACACTGGCCTTAGTACCGATTGGCTATGCCGAAGGTCTGCCGCGCAATGCCAGCGGAAACGCATCGGTGTCAATTCATGGCAAGACCTACCCAATTTCTTCACGCATCGCGATGGACCAGTTTGTCATCGATGTGGGTGACGATGAAGTCGAAGCCGGCGACCTGGTCACGCTGTTTGGTGACCCTGCCTCGGGCGTGCCATCGGCCGATGACCTGGCCAATGCCGCAGACACCATCAACTATGAAATTGTCACCAGGATGGGCGGGCGCTTCAAGAGAACGTTCTTGGGCCTGAACTGATGCCTCACCAAATCGCCAAACTCGAAGTCTCGACCCCTGAGGCAATGCACGAGTTGGGAATCAAATTTTCTCACCTGCTTGCCGCGGCCGATGTGGTTGTTCTAACCGGGCCGCTGGGCGCGGGCAAGACCACATTCACCCGCGGTGTGGGCGAGGGGCTGACCGCGATTGGTAATGTGTCGAGCCCAACTTTTGTGATTGCCAGAACCCATAAGCGCGAGGATGGTGGGCCGGTTTTGGTGCACGTCGATGCATACCGCCTGGGCAGCCCACTCGAACTTGACGACCTAGACATTGACTATGAGAACTCGATTGTTTTAGTTGAGTGGGGCAAGGGGATGGCCGACGGCCTGGTTGAGGATTGGGTCGAAATCATTATCGAGCGCGAACGCGCGACCCGCCATGCTGAGGATGAAGAGGAAGCGGTTGACCCACGAATTGTGGCCATCAACGGTTATGGACCTCGCTGGGCTGAGGTTAGTCTCGCGTGAGTTGCCTATTAGCCATCGATACCTCATCGGGCACCTCGGTTGCGGTGCTTCGCGACGGAGTTGCGCTCGCCGAAGTTGAGATTGCCGACACCAGAAGTCACACCGAATCGATCGGTGACGCCATTGCGTCGGCGTTGGCGCAGGCAAGAGTTCAACCCGCTCAAATCACCTCGGTTGTGGTTGGCCGCGGCCCGGCGCCGTTCACCGGGCTTCGAGTTGGCATTGCCGCTGCAATTATGTTTGCCGAGGGCACGGGAGCCAGGTTATTTGGCGTGATTAGCCTCGATGCGATTGCCCGCCGAGAGTTTCTTGCCCGAGCTGGGAAGGCCGCCGCGCACGCGCCTTCAACCGGCCCACTCTTGGTCACCTCAGATGCCCGCCGCAGCGAGCACTACTGGGCGTTGTATTCCGGCTTGGACGCCCACGGTGTTCCGGTTTGCATCGAGGGCCCATCGGTGAACCGACCGACTGACATCGAAGAACACTTGGCCACCGCGGGCATAACCGCGGCCAGAACTGAGCTAGCAATTTCGGCGGCCGCCATCGGTGAATTATTTGAGGCGCAACTTTCAGCCGGCGTTCAGAGCCATGATGTGACTGCGCTTTATCTGCGCAACCCAGACGCCGTGGAACCGAAAAACCTTCGCGATTTTGGCAAGCGGGTGAGTGGATGACGAACTGGATTATTCGCCCAGCCACCGAGGCCGATTTGGGCGAGATTATGGCGCTCGAGCACGAGTGTTTTCCTCAGGACGCCTGGTCTGCCGAGAATATGCATTTCGAGCTCTTGGCCCATCACACCACCTATTTGGTGGCCACCATCGATGAAAAGCTGGTTGGCTATGCGGGCCTGAGCAAGGTGCCGGCAAGCGACCAGGGCGACATTCAGACAATCGCGGTTTCGCCATCGGTGCGCGGTAAAGGTTTGGGCCGGGCGCTCATGGATGCGCTTTTGAATGAAGCCAGAAGGCTTCACGCCCAAGAGATTTTTCTCGAGGTTCGCGCCGATAACCCGGCCGCGCAGAAGCTTTATTTTGCCCTCGGTTTCGAGCACATCGACACCCGCAAAAACTACTACCAGCCCGACGGCATCGATGCGTGGATCATGCGGTTGATCATGCCGCAGCGCAGCACCGGCCGCGAACCGATCGTTCTTGGCATCGAGTCCACCTGCGATGAAACCGGGGTTGGCATCGTGCGCGGAACCACCTTGTTGGCCAACGTGATTTCTTCGAGCATGGATGAGCACGCGCGCTTTGGCGGAGTGGTGCCAGAAATTGCCGCCCGAGCCCACCTCGAGGCGCTAAAGCCCACGCTTGAATCGGCGCTGGCCGAGGCTAATCTGAGCCTGAGTGACATCGATGCGATTGCGGTTGCCAACGGCCCAGGTCTGGGTGGCGCAGTGATGGTTGGAGTTGCCGCGGCGAAGGCCCTGTCGATTGCCACCGGCAAACCGGTCTATGCCGTCAATCACCTGGTTGGGCACGTGGGTGCCGATGTGCTCGAGCGCGGCCAGGTTGAAACGCCAACCGTGGCACTATTGGTTTCGGGCGGCCACACATCTTTGCTACTGGTTCGTGACCTCTTGGATGACGTGGAGTTGCTTGGCGAAACCATCGATGACGCTGCCGGCGAGGCTTTTGACAAGGTGGCGCGCGTGTTGGGCTTGAAGTACCCCGGTGGCCCTGAAATTGACCGGGCCGCTGCGGGCGGAAACCCAAATGCGATTAGGTTCCCGCGCGGTTTGACCCAAGCCAAAGACATGGAAAAACACCGTTACGATTTTTCCTTTTCAGGTCTCAAGACTGCCGTGGCCCGTTGGGTTGAGGTGGCCGAAGCCAAGGCAGATTCTGGCGAGGGTGAAGAGCTGAATGTGGCCGACGTGGCTGCCAGCTTCCGCGAAGCGGTTGCCGATGTGCTGGTTAGCAAGGCGGTCAAGGCTTGTCTTGATCACAACGTTCCACGGCTCCTGCTAGGTGGTGGCGTGGTTGCCAACTCGCGGCTTCGCGAACTTGCCGCCCAGCGCTGTGCCGAGGCCGGCATCGAACTGCGCATTCCAGCGCTTAGCCTTTGCACCGATAATGGCGCGATGATCGCTGCCCTCGGTGCTCAACTGGTGATGGCCGGGCGCAAGCCATCGGGGTTGTCATTTGGCGCCGATTCGACTTTGCCGGTAACCGCGGTTCAAACTCTTTAGCCGGCGACAAAAGTCTCGAAAATCTCGCTGGCGACATTAGGCATTTTCACAGCCGGTTCACAGCAAGGACTGCTGAACTGAAGTCATGGCAGAAAAAACTGAAAAGATCGAAGCCGCCCCAGCCGCACCAGCAGCCAAGGCCCACTTCGACTTCACCAAGCTAAACACTCTCGCGGTTGTCTCACTGGCAACCGCCGCAACCGGCTTCGGCGCAATCGCCGCGGTCATCACCGGCCACATCTCACTAGCTCAGATAAAGAAGTCTGGCGAGTCAGGCCGAGGCTTGGCCCTAACTGGCATGATCCTTGGTTACGTGGGCGTTGGCCTATGGATCCTTGGTGGAATCGGCATGGCCCTGGTTCGCCTATTCATCGGTTCACGCTATGGCGTTGAGTTCGGTGGCGTCAATGGGCACTTCGGAGGTGGCATGATGGGCGGCTTAGACGACCAGAATGGCCTCGGCAACAATGATGGCAATGGAATGATGGGTGGAAACTGGGGCCCAATGATGGGCGCAACCCCGGCACCGACCACACAAACCAACTAATTAGTTAGTTTCAGAACCTCGCCTACGAGGGCTCAGAGTCTATTTCAGAGCCTCGCACACGAGAACTCTGTGGGCGTCGCCCACTCTGGTTACGATCAGGGTGGCGGCGCCCTTGCCCTTTAACTGAAGTTCTTTGCGCAGCTGCTCGGGCACGATATCTGAACCGCGCTTCTTAATTTCGAGCGTGCCGATGCCCTTCTCGCGCAGGTAGGCCTTTAGCTTTTTGCGGTCGAAGGTCAGGTTGTCTAGAACTCGGTAACCCTTGAGCCAGGGGGAGTGCAGTTCCTTTGCGGCGGTCAAATAGGCGATTTCTGGGCTAAACAAATGTGCGCCAAGTTGCTCGGCCAACTGACCAATTAGGTGCGAGCGAATCACCGCGTTATCTGGTTCGTAGACAAACGCCTCGATTTCACCCAGCGGGGCATTCATCCGGGCGGTTGAATCGCTGGTAATCTCATGTTTGCCAGCTGCATCGATGAGTAGGGCCGAGCGCTTGATGCCGGGCCGGGCCAGTTTGCCAAACCAGAGACTAAGTTCAACCAGATCGCCGTTCACCGAAACCCACTGGGCCTCGGCTTCTTCTGGGATGCCCTCGTGAGGGTGACCGGGACCAAACTTCACCCCAGTTGGTTTCTTAGCTGCGGCAGCCAGCACAAAATCGAAGCTCGGTGAAAACGCCATCGGGTCAAATTTGCGCGCCGCCCGTTCACGGGCCGGGCCGCCAAGCTCACGCCGAGCCGGGTCAAAAAATAGAGCATCAAATTGGTCAAGGTCAAGCTTCGTCACGTCGGCCTGCTCAACCACGGCGTTCTCAAAAGGCGCCAGGTTATAGGTGGCCACGGCGGCGGTCACCTCATCAATTTCAAATGCCTTCACCGGGATGTCGAGGCTGGCCAGCGCAAGCGCCTCGGCGCCAATGCCGCAACCCAAATCTGCCACGTTCTTGACTTTGGCATCGCGGAAGCGGCCGGCATGTAAGGCGGCCACAGACAACCTGGAAGCCTGTTCCAGCCCGGGTTCGGTAAAGAGCATTCGCTCGGCGAAGGGGCCGAACTTGGCAACACCGCGCTTTCGAAGCTTGGCCTGGGTCAGCACCGCGGCAACCAGGAGAGCATCGTGGCCCTGGGCGCGCAACTGTGAAACCAACTTCACAACATCGCCCTTATCGGCGTAGGCTGCCGATTTTGACAGCAACTCCTGCCCCTCGGGGGAGAGCAGTCGGATAAAGTCGGCGCGTTCCACCTAAAAAACTCTAGTCGGCGCAGTGGCAATCACTCACCGAGTTATTCGCAAGCGCCGACGAGTTAGCACTCAGGGCTATCGAGTGCTAATATCGAAACATCGCTCGCACCGCGAGCTACCCACCAACTAAGAGTTTTGAAGAAGAGGGAATCATGTCGGTTTCAATTAAGCCACTTGAAGATCGCATCGTAGTTTTGCCAGTTGAGGCAGAGCAGGTAACCGCTTCGGGTCTGGTCATCCCAGACACCGCAAAAGAGAAGCCGCAGGAGGCCGAGGTTATTGCCGTTGGTCCAGGTCGCGTTGACGACAAGGGCAACCGCATCCCGGTTGACGTAAACGTTGGCGACAAGGTCATCTTCTCGAAGTATGGCGGCACCGAGCTAAAGTACAACGGCCAGGAGTACCTAGTGCTTTCAGCCCGCGACGTTCTAGCGGTAGTAGTTCGCTAGACTCCAAAGCATGGATTCAAAAAAAGACCTCGGCCTCGGCCGGGGTCTTTTTGCTGGAGTTGCCGCCTATCTAATCTGGGGTAGCTTCCCACTAATCATCGCGATGCTTGGTTTTGCATCGCCCTTTGAGATTGTGGTCTGGCGAATTGTTTTCGGCTTCATAGTTGCCGCTGGCCTGATCACTTTCACCAGAGCTTGGCCAGAACTATGGTCGGTTGTCAAACAACCAAAGTTGATGGTTTGGGTTCTCGCATCCAGCGTTTTCATCATGGCCAATTGGCAAATCTATGTGATTGCCATCTCTGAACACCACGTGGTGGAGAGCGCCCTCGGTTATTTCATCAACCCGCTGGTCACCATCTTGCTCGCCGTGGTTTTCCTGCGTGAGAAACTGCGCAAATTGCAGTGGGCCGCAGTCGTGATGGGCGCCATCGCAGTCACCATTTTGAGTGTCGACTATGGACGACTGCCTTGGATTGCGCTCAGTCTTGCGGCTTCATTCGGCATCTATGGCCTGGCGAAGAGCAAACTGGGTGGCAAGGTCTCGGCCGTGAACAGTTACGCCCTTGAGTCGGGCATCTTGTTGCCGGTGGCCGTTATTCAAGGCGCGATCATCGGTGGGATTTCACCCGGGTTGCAGTTTGCGCAGCACGGTTTCTGGGGTGCGGCTGGTCTGATCTTTTTTGGCATCATGACGGCGGTGCCGCTGATTATGTTTGGCACGGCGGCCAAGTATCTACCGCTGAGCGTTGTGGGCCTGCTGCAATACATGACCCCGACGATTCAATTCATCCTGGCGCTGGCGGTTTTTCACGAGGCTATGCCAATTGCACGCTGGCTCGGGTTTGTCATCGTGTGGGTTGGATTGGGCTTTTTAACCACCGATATGCTGCGTCAAGCACGAAATCGCGCCCGCAGCAAATAACGAAACATAATCTTTACATCGGCATTTATTTATGCTTAATGACACGAAATTAGTCGTATTTATTTACAATTGCTTCGAATCTCGCAATTTAGGCGGGGGCAAAATCGACTTTTCGAAGTGCGTTTTTTAGCGTATGTAACGAAAAGTTTCACTTTGCCACTTTTGCTTTTTACTTAGAGTTTTGTTCTAACTAAACTGAACTCCAACAGTGAGCTAGTACCCGCTTTTTCGCTGCTTAACAAACTAGGAGAAACTAAATGAGCTTATTTGCTTCGAAGCGCAAGGCAGTCACCGCTGCTATCGCCGCTGTTGCTGCTGTAGCGCTAACCACCGGAACCACTCTTCCGGCGAACGCTGCTGACAACCAGCTAACCGTTGGCGCAATCGTGCCACTAACCGGCGCACTTTCATTCCTTGTACCACCTGAGATCGCAGGTGTCCACCTTGCAATCGACGACATCAACGCAGCTGGTGGTGTTCTTGGTAAGCAGGTTAAGCTAGCCGGCATCCTTGACGAGGCCGACGGTGACAGCCCAGCTGTTTCTCAGGACTCAGCAACCAAGCTACTTGCTGCCAAGGCCGACCTAATCATCGGTGCAGCATCATCAGCCCGCACCCGTTTGATCATCAACAAGATCACCGGTGCCAAGGTTGTTGAAATCTCTGGTTCAAACACCGCTCCTGACTTGACCAACTGGAACGACGGCGGTTACTATTTCCGCACCGCTCCATCTGACCTACTTCAGGGCCGCGTTCTTGCTAACCAGGTTCTTCAGGATGGCGCTTCAAACGTTGCAGTTCTATACCAGGACACCTCATACGGTGTTGGTCTGAACGCACAGGTTAAGGCTGTTCTTCAGAAGGGTAAGGCAACTGTTAACTCAATCTCATTCCCTGAGACCGAGACCAACTTTGCTTCATACGTTGACAAGGCTCTAGCTGGAAAGCCAGATGCAATCATCATCGTTTCTTACAACGAGTCAAAGAAGATCATCCCGGCTCTACAGGCCAAGGGCTTCTCAGGCGGAAACCTATACCTAGTAGACGGTAACGCTGTTGACTACTCTGCAGAGACCTACGCTTCATACCTAAACGGTGCGAAGGCTTCGATCCCTGGTAAGGCTCTTGACGACGCATTCAAGGCACGCCTTGCTGCTTCATACAAGAAGTACACCGGTAAGGTCCTAAACGACTACACCTACGGTGAGTCACTATACGACGCAGTCATCATCGGTGCACTTGCTGCACAGGCTGCAAAGGACGCAACTGGCCCTGGCATCAAGTCACAGATCACCGAGATCTCAAAGGCTGGCGCTGGCAAGGTAACCGTTACTAGCTACGCAGCTGGTCTAAAGGCTCTAAAGGCCGGCAAGAAGATCAACTACGACGGCAAGACCGGTGCAATTGAATTCGACAAGAACGGTGACCCAACCGGTGCTTACATCGGTATCTACCGTTACAGCGCTGACGGCAAGTTCAAGTTGGTCAAGACCGTACTTGGTAGCTCAGTTAAGTAATTCAACTCGAACCAACTTCAGTTGGTAAGACGAAACCCCCGGTCCAGTGGACCGGGGGTTTCGCTTTGGCTGTAATCAGAGAGAGTGATTACAGACAGAAAGAGATTATCTTATTTAGAGTTCGGCTAGGTTGCCGAGGTAAAGCTCGACCATCTTTGGGTCGTTTAGCAGCTCACGGCCGGTGCCGGTGTGGGCATCCTTACCCTGATCAAGCACATAGGCGCGGTCACAAATCTGAAGGCAGCGACGAGCGTTCTGCTCAACCATGATCACGGTTACCCCGGCGTGGTTGACCTCGCGCACGCGCAAGAATGCTTCATCCTGGCGAACCGGTGAAAGACCAGCCGATGGCTCATCAAGCAGCAACACCGATGGGTCAACCATCAGTGCGCGACCCATGGCAACCATCTGGCGCTCGCCACCAGACAGTGAGCCGGCCTTCTGAGCGCGGCGAGTGCCTAGGTCAGGGAAAATGCTGGTGACGAAGTCAAAACGCTCCTGGAAGCGCTTTGGAGTCTGAAACACGCCCATCTCTAGGTTCTCTTCGATGGTCAGGCTTGGGAACACGTTGTTGGTCTGTGGAACGAAAGCGACGCCCTTTTCAACCAACTTGTTTGCCTTGAGGTTCGTGATGTCTTCGCCGTTTAGCTTGACTGCACCCTCACGGATGTTCACCTGACCAAAAATCGCCTTGAGCAGAGTTGACTTGCCGGCACCGTTAGGCCCGATGATTCCGATTAGCTCACCCTGGTTTGCCACCAGGGAGCAACCGTTGAGAATATTGATGCCAGGCAGATAACCTGCGTGCAGGTCTAGGGCCTCAACGACTGGAGTTGGATTGGTCATTAGTTGCCTGCCTTGATCGACTTGATTTCAACTGTGCCTAGGTCGGTGTCAGCATGAGCGCCCAAGTAGGCATCGATAACCGCCTGGTCTTTCATAACCTCAGCTGGTGGCCCCTCGGCAACGATCTTGCCCTCGGCCATCACGATGACCCAGTCTGAGATGTGACGAACCATGTGCATGTCGTGCTCAACGAAAAGCACGGTTGTGCCGTTCGACTTTAGGTCTTTGATGTGCTCAAGCAAGCTCTGAGTCAACGCAGGGTTGACACCGGCCATTGGCTCATCAAGCATGACCAACTTTGGTTCACCCATGAGTGCGCGTGCCATTTCAAGCAGCTTGCGCTGGCCTCCCGAGAGTGAACCGGCATAGTCTTCACGCTTGGCATCAAGCTTGAAGCGCTTGAGCAAGCTGTCTGCATTCGCAGTGATCTGCTGTTCCTGAGCCTTCCAGAGTGGGCGCACGAAAGATGCAAAGAACCCTTCACCGACCTGCTTCTGGGCGCCGAGGCGCATGTTGTCGATCACGGTCAGCAGACTCAGTGCCTTGGTTAGCTGGAAGGTGCGAATCATTCCGCGACGAGCCACCTTGAATGGTGCAACACCGGCAAGATCTTTACCATCGAAGGTCCAGGTTCCTGAGTTTGGCTTGTCGAAGCCGGTCAGTAGGTTGAAGAAGGTGGTCTTGCCGGCACCGTTTGGGCCGATCAAAGCCGTGATCTTGCCACGAGGGATCTCGACGTGTTCAACGTTCACCGCGGTCAAACCACCGAACTGTCGAACCACACCATCAGCTATCAGGATTGGGTCAACTTTTTTGCAGCCAGGAGCTGCAGCACCAATTGCGATTTCGTTAGCCATTGAACTGAATCTCCTTCTTGTTTCCCGAGAATCCCTGAGGTCTAAAGATCACCAAAAGCATGAGAATCAGACCGACTAGCAAGAATCGAATTTGAGCGACCTGCTCAACTGCCAGGAACGGCAAGAGTCCAGCGTCAACCATGATTCCAAGCACGCTTTCTATCAGGGTCATGAGTGCGAAGAACACCATTCCTCCGACGATTGGGCCAATCAAAGTTGCCGCACCACCGAGCAGCAAGATTGTCCAGGTGATGAAGGTGAAGTTGGTTCCCCAGTTGCTTGGCTGGTTGGTCTGTGAAGACATCACAAAAAGCATGCCGCCGAGGCTGGCGATGCTGCCGCCGATGACCAGGGCCTGCAACTTATACGAGAAAACGTTCTTGCCAAGGGCGCGAACCGCATCCTCGTCTTCGCGGATTCCCTTGAGCACGCGACCCCATGGGCTGCGAGTGAGCGCGAACATGAAAATCACAGCTAGGACAACTACGGCCCAAGCGACGATTCGAATCCAAACTTCGCCCGAGGTCAGTGAAACCGTTCCTAGGTTGAAGGTCAGGTCTGCCGGCAGTGGGTTGAGGTTATAAAACTCTTGACCAAACTGGCTCAAACCTGCCGAACCGCCGGTGATTGGCTCGGCCGTCGATGAGCCGACATAAAAGCGCAAAGCTTGGGCTGCAGCGATGGTCACGATGGCCAGGTAGTCGGCTCGTAGGCGAAGAGTTGGAATGCCAAGAATCGCTGCGAAACCCATTGAGCAAAGCAGACCGAAAAGGATTGAACCCCAAATATTCCAGTGGAAGTCAAGGGTTGCAATCGCGAAACCGTAACCGCCTAGCGCTGCGAAGGCGGCCTGGCCGAAGTTGAGCAAACCGGTGTAGCCGAAGTGAACTGCTAGGCCAATTGCACAGAGGATGTAGCCCACGGTCATCGGCGAGATGAGCGCGTTTCCGGCTAGTGAAAAGATGCTGATTAGATCCATGATTTATCCCTAGCCAATTCTCTGCTTCTTGCCCAGCACACCCTGCGGGCGCACCACCAAGATCACGATCAAGATCAAAAGTGCCGATACGTACTTGAGCTCTGACGGCATCCAGATGGTTGAAAGTTCAACCACCATACCGATGATGAGTGCACCTACCGCGGCACCGAGTGAGGTTCCAAGACCACCGAGGGTTACCGCCGCGAACAATAGGAGCAGAAGGTCAAAACCGACCGACCAGTTGGCCTGGAACTGCAGACCGTAAAGCACACCGGCAAGACCGGTCAGTGCTGCTGCCAAAAGCCAGACGATGCGAATGATTCGTTCGACGTCGATACCGGTTGAGGCTGCCAAAGCCGCGTTGTCGCTAACCGCACGCGTTGCTTTACCGATTCGGGTGCGGGTCAAGAATAGGGCCACACCAATCAGGGCGAGGATGCTGATGCCCATGCTGATCAGAGTGGTGTTACTCGTGAAGATTGGTCCAAGTTTGATGATGCTCTGGCCGCCAGACATGTCCTTGGTGTCACCCGCAAAGAACAGCAGGATGATGTAACGAGAAACGATTCCGAAACCAATCGAAACAATCATCATCTGGTTGAGGCCGAGCCTGCGCTTTCGCAGCGGGCGCCATATAGCCGCATCCTGGAACCAGCCGTAGGCCGCGGTTGCCAAAACGGCAAGGATGCCAGCCAGCAAAATGTTGAAGTGTAGGAAGCTGTAGAACAACCACATGATCATGGCGCCGAGGGTGACCATCTCACCGTGAGCGAAGTTGTTCAAGCCGGTGGTGCCATAGATCAAGGTGATGCCGATTGCCGCAATTGCAAGCATCAAACCGAAGTTGAAACCGGCAAAGATACGAATCACAAGTTGATCCCAGAAGCTTTGGGTTTGGACCACATCGGCACTACCAAACTTAAACAACACAGCTGCAAAGTCGGTCTGAGTTAGGTCAGCTTGGCCAATCGCACCATCTGCACTAGCTAGGTGAAACTTGCTTGGGATGGTTTTGGTGTCCAGGGCCACCTGCCACTTGCCGTTGGTTGGAACCATGATGGTCCATTCGCCAAATTCATCCGACTTGGTGCTGAAAGATTTGCCGTCTTTCGAAGCGGTAATTTTCACGCCCGGAATTGCGTCGCCCGATTGCTTTAAGGTTCCGGCAATCGTGTAGGCATAGGTCGAAGGGTCGTCGGCTTGGTGGCTCAAAGCCATCGCCGGTGAGGCGCCTAAAAGGATGGAAAACAGGACTGCGATTGCGCCAATTAAGGCACCCGCTCGGGATGTCTGCTTTGCTGCTAGCTGGCTCAAACCAACCTCCGTATTTTCGCTTGGTGCGAACCTCGCACCGTTGCAGTTTCGATAGATGAGATTACCCCAGATTCGCACCCCGAAGTAACAAAAACTTCTATTTAAGTCTGCTTTCTATTTACCCTAGACCTCGGTTGTTACGGAGTTATTTCGAGTCGCGGAAAGTCGCTAATTTTCACCTCTATTTAGGTGTCTGCCAAAAGGGTAGAATTGACCAATGACTGAACACGATCCATTCGGCTTTGTTGGCCTAACCTACGACGACGTCTTGCTACTGCCAGGCGAATCAGACATCATGCCATCGGGCGTGAACACCAAGACCAAAATCACCAAGCGCATTGAGATCAATGTTCCACTTTTGTCATCGGCAATGGACACCGTCACCGAGGCCCGCATGGCAATCGCCATGGCTCGCCAGGGCGGCATCGGTGTTCTGCACCGCAACCTCTCACTTGAGGCTCAGGCGAGCGAAGTTGACCTAGTCAAGCGCTCTGAAGCCGGCATGATCACCCACCCGGTCACCACCACTCCATTTGCCACCATCCAAGAAGTTGATGACCTTTGCGGCCGTTACCGCGTTTCTGGTTTGCCAGTGGTTGATGAAGACGGCCGCCTACTGGGCATCGTCACCAACCGAGACATGCGCTTTGTGCTTGATGTTCAGCGCACCACCACCCTGGTCAAAGACGTGATGACACCGATGCCTTTGATCACCGCACCTTATGACATCAACCCAGACGAAGCGATTGCGATTTTTGCTCAGCACCGCATCGAGAAGTTGCCGCTAATTGATGGCAACAACAAACTTCGCGGTTTGATCACCGTCAAAGATTTCGATAAGTCAGAGAAGTACCCGCTGGCTTCAAAGGACGCAAATGGCCGCCTGCTCGTTGCTGCGGCAGTTGGCGTCGGTCAGGATGCCTGGGAGCGTTCAATGGCTCTGGTTGAGTCTGGCGTCGACCTGCTAATTGTTGACACCGCTCACGGCCACAACCGTGCGGTTCTTGAAATGATCGCCAAGCTAAAAGCCGAGCCGTTTGCCAAGCACGTTGACATCATGGGCGGCAACGTTGCCACCCGTGCCGGTGCACAGGCTCTGGTTGATGCCGGCGCGGATGCCGTCAAGGTTGGCGTTGGCCCGGGTTCAATTTGCACCACTCGCGTGGTTGCCGGTGTCGGTGTGCCACAGGTCACCGCGGTTTACCAGGCATCGTTGGCAGCCAAACCAGCCGGTGTGCCAATCATCGCCGATGGTGGTTTGCAGTATTCAGGTGACATCGCCAAGGCGCTGGTTGCCGGTGCTAACGCCGTGATGTTGGGCTCACTTCTTGCCGGCACCGATGAAGCCCCTGGCGACATCACCTTTGTTGGCGGCAAGCAGTTCAAGACTTACCGTGGCATGGGTTCACTAGGTGCGATGCAGTCTCGTGGTCAGGCCAAGAGCTACTCAAAGGACCGCTACTTCCAGGATGACGTGCTTCGCGAAGACAAGCTTGTGCCTGAGGGAATCGAGGGCCGTGTGGCCTACCGCGGCTCAGTTGCCACCGTGGCTCACCAGCTCATCGGTGGTCTTCGTGCCTCGATGGGTTATGTGGGTGCCGAGAACATCGATGAACTTCAGGCTCGCGGAAAGTTCGTGCGCATCACTGCGGCTGGTTTGAAAGAAAGCCACCCACACGACATTCAGATGACTGTCGAAGCGCCAAACTACGGAACTCGCTAAACCGCGAGTAGGGGACAAACAATATGAGTGAAATCGAAATCGGTCGCGGCAAGCGCGGCAATCGTGCCTGGGCATTTGACGACATCGCCATTGTGCCAAGCCGCCGCACCCGCGACCCAAAAGACGTCTCAACCAGCTGGAAGATTGACGCCTATAACTTCGAGCTGCCGGTGCTTGGTGCACCGATGGACTCTGTGGTTTCACCAGAGACTGCCGTTGAGATCGGCCGTCTGGGCGGCCTAGGCGTTCTCGACCTCGAGGGCCTTTGGACTCGCTATGAGGACCCAACCAAGCAGCTCGCCGAGATTGCCAAGTTGTCACCGGCAACCGCAACCCGACGCATGCAAGAGATTTACGCAGAGCCAATCAAGGCCGAGCTCATCCGTGACCGAATTGCACAGATTCGTGCGGCGGGTGTGACCGTTGCCGGTGCACTTTCACCGCAGCGTGCAGCCGAGTTCAGCGACACCGTGATCAAGGCCGGCGTTGACCTTTTTGTAATTCGCGGCACCACCGTTTCAGCCGAGCATGTTTCGAAGAACCAAGAACCACTGAACCTAAAAGAGTTCATCTACAAGCTTGATGTGCCAGTCATCGTTGGTGGCGCGGCAACCTACACCGCGGCACTGCACCTGATGCGCACCGGTGCGGCCGGCGTTCTAGTTGGTTTCGGCGGCGGCGCTGCTTCAACCACACGCAAGGTGCTTGGCATTCACGCACCGATGGCAACCGCGGTTGCCGATGTTGCCGGCGCTCGCCGTGACTACATGGATGAATCTGGCGGCCGCTATGTTCACGTGATCGCCGATGGTGGTCTGGGAACCTCGGGCGACATCGTCAAGGCAATCTCGGTTGGTGCCGACGCGGTTATGCTCGGGTCAGTTTTGGCTCGTGCCGCAGAGGCGCCTGGCCAGGGTTCACACTGGGGCCAAGAAGCTTTCCACGCCGAGTTGCCTCGCGGCCACAAGGTTCAAGTTGGCACCTCAGGAACCCTAGAAGAAATTCTGCTCGGCCCATCTTCATCGGCCGATGGAACCACAAACCTCATCGGTGCTCTTCGCCGTGCGATGTCAACCACCGGCTATTCAGACGTCAAGGAATTCCAACGCGTCGATGTAGTGGTTGCCCCGTATCACGCATAGCCGCTAAAAATCACACCGATTAAAACCACGATGCCAAACAAGGCCCCAACTTTCTTCAGGCTGGCAACCCAGCCGAAGTGGATTGGGGCTTTGTTGCTCTCGCTTGCAGTGGCAGCGGTTTTTGCCGCGCTTGGTCAGTGGCAACTGGACCGGGCCTTCACCAAAGATGAACCAAAGACCAACAGTGGAAATTCATCCCTGACCGTGGTGAAGCGCAACCTGATGCTCGACACTCAGAACATCTACATCGTTGACCGCCGCCTTCAAAACGGCAGCCAAGGTTTTTGGTTGGTTGCCAATGCCACCGATGAAAAACAGGTCAGCACCACCCTGGCCGTGGGTTGGGCACCGCAGCTGTCGGCTGCCGAAAAAATTCGCACCAAATTAATGCACTCGATGGTCGCGCAAGCATTTCTGCCGGTTGCCGGTTACCCCTTGCCAGCCGAAGGCCCAGAACCGGCCGACGCGGCAAAGCCATACTTGCTGCACTCAGTGTCACTTGCTCAACTAATCAATCTCTATTCACCGGGCCACGCAATTGCATCTGCGCCCGAATACCTAGCCCTCACGGCCGGTTCACTGGACACCGCGGCCACAGGTCTCGAGCCAATCCAGATCGCCTATAAAGATGCCGAGCGCATCAATTGGTTGAGCGCCTTCTATTTCTTGGAGTGGTCTCTATTCGCCGGATTCGCCGTGTTCCTTTGGTGGCGTTTAGTGAAGGACGAGCAACTTCGACTGATTGCCGAAAACGGTAAACTAGACCAATGACCCAGACCCCGCACGCATCCCAGGTTGAAACTATTCGCGGCGTCTTGAAGTACTTCAAAGTCACCTCATATGTGACCGGTATCTTCTTGATTTTGATCATGACCCTATGGGCCATTCGCCTCACCCTGCACGCCGACTTCTGGCTCGGCGGCCCAAACGCGTTCATCCAGTTGGCCTACTACTCGGTTGATTCAACCGGTGCCAAAGTCGGTCTTCCAGACAGCGGCCTTGACCTCACCTCGGCATCCCTGATTGTGCACGGATGGCTCTATGTCGCCTACCTATTTGGTGACTTTAGGCTTTGGACTTTGATGCGCTGGAGCTTCGGCCGCTTCCTACTTATTGCACTTGGCGGCGTCGTTCCACTGCTGTCATTCTTTACCGAACACCACTTCGCCAAGGTTGCCGAAGCCGACTTGAAGAAGGTTGTCGCATGAGCCAATCAACAAACGCACGCCCAGTATTAGTGGTCGACTTTGGCGCTCAGTATGCGCAACTAATTGCCCGCCGCGTCCGCGAGGCATCGGTCTATTCAGAGATCGTTCACCACGATGTGACCGCAGCTGAGGTTGCGGCAAAGAACCCGCTAGCGATCATTCTTTCGGGTGGCCCTTCATCGGTTTATGACGCCGGGTCGCCTCAGCTTGACCCAGCAATTCTTGAACTAGGCATTCCAGTCCTCGGCATTTGCTATGGTTTCCAAACTCTGGCCAACGCGCTCGGTGGAACCGTTGAGCCAACCGGCATCCGTGAATATGGTGCCACCGCCTTGACCGTAAACGCCGGCGGCGAGATTCTTGACGGGCAGCCGGCATCGCAGATTTGCTGGATGAGCCACGGTGACCAGGTCACCAAGGCGCCGGCCGGGTTTGAAGTTTTGGCGACCACCGAGATCACCCCGGTGGCTGCTTTTGCAAACCACGAAAAGAAGATCTATGGAGTGCAGTGGCACCCGGAGGTGAAGCACTCTGAGTTTGGCCAGAACGTGCTCACCAACTTCTTGCATAAGGCCGCGGGCATCCCGGCCGACTGGAACTCGGGCAACGTCATCGCCGAGCAGGTCGAAAAGATTCGTGCCCAGGTTGGTGACGCCCGCGTCATCTGTGGTCTTTCTGGTGGCGTCGACTCAGCCGTTGCTGCGGCGCTGGTGCACAAGGCCGTTGGCGATCAACTGGTCTGTGTCTTTGTGAACCACGGTCTACTTCGCCAGGATGAAGCCGAGCAGGTCGAGCGTGACTACGTCGCCGCAACCGGCATCCGCTTGGTGACCGTGAATGTCGAAGAGAAGTTCTTGAACGCTCTCGCCGGTGTGAGCGACCCAGAGACCAAGCGCAAGATCATCGGGCGCGAATTTATCCGCACCTTTGAAGAGGCGCAGGCCGCACTCTATGAAGAGTCAAAGGCCGACAACCGACCAATCAAGTTCTTGGTTCAGGGAACCCTATACCCTGACGTGGTTGAGTCTGGCGGCGGCGCAACCGCCGGCATCAAGAGCCACCACAACGTTGGCGGTTTGCCAGATGACATTGAATTTGAACTGGTTGAGCCGCTGCGCACTTTATTCAAGGATGAGGTTCGCGCCATCGGTGCCGAGCTAGGCCTGCCGGCCGAAATCGTTCAGCGACAGCCTTTCCCTGGCCCTGGCCTGGGCATTCGCATCGTGGGCGAAATCACCAAGGAACGCCTTGACCTGCTGCGCAAGGCAGACGCCATCGTGCGCGCAGAGCTGACCGCCGCGGGGCTTGACGCAGAAATTTGGCAGTGCCCGGTTGTGCTGCTTGCCGATGTTCGCTCGGTTGGTGTGCAAGGCGATGGCCGTACTTATGGTCACCCAATCGTGTTGCGCCCGGTTTCATCAGAAGATGCAATGACCGCCGACTGGACCCGTGTACCATATGACGTCCTGGCCAAGATTTCGAACCGAATCACCAACGAGGTAGAGGGCGTTAACCGCGTCGTTCTTGATGTGACCTCGAAGCCACCTGGCACCATTGAATGGGAATAGTCGAAGTATTTGGGCACCGAGGTGCATCTGGTTATCGACCAGAAAACACCCTCGAGGCTTTCGCTCTAGCCTTTGAGCAGGGCGCCGATGCCATCGAGTGTGATCTGCTGCCAACCAAAGACGGCCAATTGATTATTCGGCACGACAACTATTTGTCCACGACAACGGATGTGGCCAAGCACCCCGAGTTTGCGCACCTGAAGCGCATCGGTGTGGTTGGTTGGCAGGAAGAGCGCGAAGACTGGTTTTGCGAGGATTTCACGCTGGCCGAACTCAAGACTCTGAGAGCCACCGAACGCCTGCCAGAGCTGCGACCGGGAAGTGCCAAGTTTGACGGCCAGTTTGAACTGCCAACCTTGGATGAGTTACTGCTCGCCGATTTTTCGGCCGGCAAGCACCTCATCCTTGAAGTGAAACACGGCGGTTATTTTGCGGCCAAGGGTGTGCCGGTTGCCGCAATTCTGGCTCGCAAATTAAAAGAGCTTGATTGGCGGGCAAGGGGCATCAGGCTGACCATCGAGGCTTTTGAATTCAAGGTGCTGGAGCAGTTGCAGCGCGTTTGCGGCCCGGTTGGCGAGTATGTCTATCTGGTTGACACCTGGAGCGAACCGGCCCTAAATACCGAGGCGGCTAATGTTTTTGACGGCATCAGCTTCAATGCCGAAATGATTTTGGGCCCGGCTCCCGTGGCCGATGACCTGATCGGTGAAGCGCATGCCCGCGGGCTCAAGGTCTACCTCTGGACTGCTCGGGCAGAAGAAGCAGAAACCAGCATCGAAGAGTATTACGCGAGGTTCATTTTGACCGGTGCGGATGGAATCTTTGCCGACCAACCCGACCTGCTTGCGGCATGTGTCCGCGACATGTCGTAGGGCTCACCTAGGATTACTCAAGTTATGTCTGAACTCGATCTCTTCGCACACCTCCCAAACGTTAGCGCCGCTTCGGCCGATGCCTTGGTCGAGGGGTTGAACCCACAGCAGCGAGCCGCCGTGGAATATCGTGGCAAAGCGCTTTTGATCGTGGCCGGTGCCGGCTCTGGCAAGACCAGGGTGCTGACCCACCGTATTGCTCACTTACTGGCCAAAAAAGAGGCCTGGCCGTCACAGATTCTGGCAATCACATTCACCAATAAGGCCGCTGCCGAAATGCGTGAGCGCGTGCGTCACCTGCTGGGTGAAAACGCCGATGGCATGTGGATCAAGACTTTCCACTCTGCTTGCGTTGCAATTTTGCGCCGCGAGAGCGAGCGCCTGGGTCACAATTCGAACTTCACCATTTATGACTCGGGTGATAGCCGTGCAATTCTGAAGCGTCTGATCAAAGACATGGGCGCAGACATTCACAAGCTGACCCCGGCCGGGGTTGCCTCGGTGATTTCAAACGCCAAAAACGAATTGGCCGATGCCGAGTCTTATGCTCGCAACGTCGACCAAGCAGACCCGGTAGCCCGAATGATTGCCGAGATCTTTAGCCGTTACCAGGCCGAGCTTCGCCGCAACAACGCCTTTGACTTCGATGACTTAATCGGTGAAACCGTTCACCTTTTCCGCGCGTTCCCAGATGTTTTGGCCCAGTATCAAAACAAGTTCAAGCACATCCTGGTTGACGAGTATCAAGACACCAACCACGCGCAGTATGCTCTGATTCGCGAGCTTGCCCAGACAGCATCCTTGACGGTGGTGGGTGACTCTGACCAGTCAATTTATGCGTTCCGCGGCGCCGACATCCGCAACATTAGCGAATTCGAAAAAGACTTCCTGGGCGCCAAGACCATCTTGCTCGAGCAAAATTACCGCTCGACCCAGAACATTCTCTCGGCCGCAAATGCGGTTATCTCAAACAACTTTGACCGGCCTAACAAGAACCTCTGGACAGACTCCGGCAACGGCGAAGCCATCGTTGGTTTCACCGGTTATTCGGCTCATGATGAGGCACAGTTCATTGCCGATGAGATCAACAAACTGCATCACGAAGGCATCGCCTACCGAGACATCGCCGTGATGTATCGCACCAACTCGCAGACTCGTGCCCTTGAAGAAATTTTCATCCGTGCCGCACTGCCATACCGTGTCGTCGGCGGCACCAAGTTCTATGAACGCGCTGAAATCAAGGATGCCTTCGGTTATCTGGTTGCCATAAACAACGAGCTTGACGACTTGGCCACGCGCCGCATTTTGAATGTTCCAAAGCGCGGCATCGGTGACGCTTCTGAAACCCAACTGGCCAGCTATGCCGAGCGCAACCAGTTGTCAATGCGCCAGGTTTTGGCTCACGTTGGTGACCTCGGGTTTGGCCCAAAAATCACCGGCGCCATCACCCAACTCAGTGATTTGCTGATTGAGCTTGAAGCGATGGCTCGCACCGAGCCAGTTGATGTGGTTTTGCGTGCCGTTCTCGAGCGCACCGGCTTGATCGAGAGCCTGCGCAGCAGCCGCGACCCTCAAGATGAAGCCCGCGTCGAAAACCTCGAGGAACTTGTTTCGGTTGCTCGCGAATTCCAGCGCAACAACCCAGAGGGGCGCTTGCCTGATTTCTTGAACGAAGTTGCCTTGGTTGCCGCCGCCGATGAAATCGACGACGAATCTGGAACGGTTTCTCTGATGACCCTGCACACTGCCAAGGGTCTGGAATATGACGCGGTGTTCTTGACCGGCCTCGAAGAGTCACTTTTGCCGCACCGCATGTCATTCATCACCCCGGGTGGTCTGAATGAAGAGCGCCGCCTGTTCTATGTGGGCATCACTCGCGCCCGCAAGAAGTTGCACCTCAGCTTGGCCATGACGAGAACCACCTATGGTGAATCAGATGCCTCGACACCGAGCCGCTTCCTGAGCGAAATTCCAACCAACTTGATTGAGTGGCGCGAATCGGGTGCCACCCGAGCCATGGCCAGCTCGCGCTACCGGTCTTCGATCGCCGATGATCAGGGCTACGGCCGAGGTTCATCAGATTATGTTTCGGGTGATTCCGGTTCGGGTTACGGCGGCACACCGTCGGCCAAGCCAAAGACCGAGTGGAAGGGCGCCATTTCATCGGTGCGCAATAACGAGGGTTTGCAATTGGCGGTTGGTCAATTTGTGATGCACTCAGATTTTGGCAAGGGGCGAGTCATCGCCGTGGCCGGCGAGGGAAACCGTCAGACAGCCGAGATTCACTTTGGCAGCATCGGGGTTAAGAAACTCTTGGTCAAGGTTGCGCCAATCACCGTGGTCGAAGATTAGTTCCTAGCCGAGGCAAAACTCTGGGCTGAAACGCCCCCAACTGGGCATTCCAGCGCTGTTTCTAGGCGTAGACTTTTAGGGTTGCCCACTCCAATCTGAACGGAAATCACAGTGGATTTATTTGAATATCAGGCGCGCGACATGTTCGAAGCGCATGGAGTTCCAGTACTACAGGGACTAATCGCCGACACCCCAGCAGAAGTTGAAGCAGCTGCCGCCAAAATTGGTGGAGTAGTTGTGGTTAAGGCTCAGGTTAAGGCGGGTGGCCGCGGCAAGGCCGGCGGCGTCAAGGTGGCCAAGAGCCCAGCTGAAGCAAAAGAGCTTTCAGAGAAAATTTTCGGTCTAAACATCAAGGACCACATCGTCAAGCGCGTGATGGTTGCCCAGGGTGCATCAATCGCCAAGGAGTTCTACTTCTCGGTTCTGCTTGACCGATCAAACCGCACCTTCCTTTCGCTTTGCAGCGTAGAGGGCGGCATGGAGATTGAGCAGCTTGCTGAAGAGCGCCCAGAGGCACTTGCCAAGGTTCCGGTTTCAGCCACCAAGGGCATCGACCTTGCCGAGGCGCTAAGCATCGCAAAGAAGGGTGGCTTCGACGACGAGACCGCCGCTAAGGTTGCACCGGTTTTTGTCAAGCTCTACGACGTCTTCGTGAAGGAAGACGCCACCCTGGTTGAGGTCAACCCACTAGTTCTAACCACCGATGGCGAAATCATCGCCCTCGACGGCAAGGTCTCGCTGGATGACAACGCAGAGTTCCGTCACGAGCGTGAGGAAATGGAGCGCGACCAGCTGAACCCACTTGAGGCCAAGGCTAAGGCCATGGACTTGAACTACGTGAAGCTCGATGGCGAGGTTGGCATCATCGGTAACGGTGCCGGTCTAGTTATGTCGACCCTTGACGTGGTTGCTTACGCCGGTGAAAAGCACGGTGGCGTGAAGCCAGCAAACTTCCTTGACATCGGTGGAGGCGCTTCGGCTGAGGTTATGGCCGCCGGCCTTGACGTCATCCTGAATGACCCACAGGTCAAGAGCGTGTTCGTAAACGTATTCGGTGGAATCACCGCCTGTGACGCAGTTGCCAACGGCATCGTGGGTGCTTTGAAGACCCTTGGTGACAAGGCAACCAAGCCACTAGTTGTGCGCCTAGACGGCAACAACGTTCTAGAGGGCCGCTACATCCTCGAGCAGGACGCTCACCCGCTAGTAACCGTTGTCGACACCATGGATGAAGCTGCTGACAAGGCAGCCGAGCTAGCTAACCGCTAAGCCCGAGAGAAGGAATAAGAAATGGCTATTTTTCTAGACGAGAACTCTCGAATCATCGTTCAGGGTATGACCGGTGCGGAGGGCATGAAGCACACTCGCCGCATGCTGCTTGGCGGTTCAAACATCGTTGGCGGCGTGAACCCACGCAAGGCTGGCGAGGTTGTTGACGTTGAGGGCAAGCACTTGCCAGTTTTCGGCACCGTTGCCGAGGCGATGAAGGCAACCGGCGCAAACGTTTCAGTAATCTTCGTTCCACCTGCCTTCGCAAAGGCAGCGATGATTGAGGCAATTGACGCCGAGATTCCATTGGCTGTTGCGATCACCGAGGGAATTCCGGTTCACGACTCGGCAGTGGCTTGGGCATACAACGTTGAGAAGGGTCTAAAGACTCGTCTCATCGGCCCAAACTGCCCTGGCATCATCAGCCCAGGAAAATCTAACGCGGGCATCACCCCGTCAGACATCACCGGCCCTGGACCAATCGGTCTAGTTTCAAAGTCGGGCACCCTGACCTACCAGATGATGTTCGAGCTTCGTGACATCGGCATGTCAACCGCTATCGGAATCGGTGGCGACCCAGTCATCGGCACCACTCACATCGATGCTCTTGCGGCATTCGAGGCAGACCCAGAGACCAAGGCAATCGTTCTAATTGGTGAGATTGGTGGCGACTCAGAAGAGAAGGCCGCCGCTTACATCAAGGCGCACGTTACCAAGCCGGTTGTCGCCTACGTTGCGGGCTTCACCGCTCCTGAGGGCAAAACCATGGGTCACGCGGGTGCGATTGTTTCTGGCTCTGCAGGCACCGCGCAGGCCAAGAAGGAAGCCTTCGAAGCTGCTGGCGTCAAGGTTGGCAAGACCCCAAGCGAGACCGCAGCGCTTATGCGTGAGGTTTACAAGAGCCTCTAAACCGGGTTTTTGGGGGAGAACCTCGTTTTGAATCGCCGTCAAATATTTCTACTAGCCGCCTTTGAGGCTGTGCTGGTGGCCGCCATCGGGGTGGGCATTTTGCTTGTCCCGATGTCGGTTATTTGGCTGGTTGAAAATGATCCGACCATCGACTGGTTCGTGGCATACCGTGCGTCTGCCGATATCTGGATGTTGGCTCAGGGCGCAGATCTTGTGGTGGCCCCTGGGGCGATCGGTGGAACGCAGATTCCAGGTTTCATCATCACGATTTTGCCTCTCGGTCTAACGGCGCTTTTGGCCTATCTGAGCTTTAGATTGGGCCGAAGACTTGCCCCCGCGCCAGAGCTCTGGCCGGGTTGGCTCGGGGCAACCTTGACCTATGGGGCAATCGCCCTGGGTCTAAGCACCTCGGCGTTCAACAAGGTGGTTTATCCGGTCACTTGGCAGGGCACGTTCCTTCCGACTATTTTCTTTTTCGTGTTTCTGGCGATTGGCTCACTGACCGGAAAGCTTCGCTCTGGGCGACTCATCCAGGACCAACCATCGCGTGAACGCGAGGCAATTGGTGCATGGTTAGAAACTCGCTGGAACAACCTGGGCTGGGGCATCCGAGCTGTGGCCGAGCCGGCACTTCGGGCCGGCACCTCGGTTGTGGCCATGCTCACCGGTATTTCGAGCCTGGCCATAGCGGCCATGTTGGCCACGAACTGGATCACCGTCACGAGACTCTATGAATCGCTCCACTCGAGTGTTTTGGGTGGCTCGACAATCACCGTCGGTGAGTTGGCGCTCTTGCCAAACCTGGTCATTTATGGCGCCGCTTGGTTCACCGGTTTAGGTTTTTCAATCGGTTCGGGAAGCTCAATCAGCCCGCTCGGTTCTGCGGTTGGGCCGATGCCTGGCATCCCGTTTTTTGGCGCCATCCCAGTTGGAGTGGTGGGTCTAGGGTTTGCGGTTATTGCTGTGCCACTAATCGCGGCCTTTATTGCAACCCTGGCAATCAAGAAACATGCCGATCAAATTCGATTTGAATTCGCCTCAGCCTGGAGCGCGGCAATCAGCCTGGGTCTGGCCATCGGTGTAGTTGCCGCACTTGAGATGGGCTTGCTCGGCGCGATTGCCTCGGGCGCGGTTGGCCCGGGTCGACTGCAAACCGTGGGCGTGAACCCGCTCATCCTGGCAGGGGTGGTATTTGTGGAGACCAGCGTGATTTCAATTTTGGCCGCGTTCTTTAGCGCCCGCCCAGACGAAGCCGATCACCCGCTGCTGCAAAATAGGCGCTAGCCAACCTGGCACCCGATGGGTCGCTTTGGCTAACGGTAAACTAGAGGCATGCTCTCAGTCGTTGCCCTCATTTCAGGTTCAGGTTCAAACCTGCGCGCACTTCTAGAGGCATCAAGCAACCCACTAAATGGTTTCAAGGTGGTTGCAGTTGGCTCAGATAACGCGGCCGATGGTCTGGCTCACGCCGAGCTTTTTGGAGTGCCAACTTTTGTAGTTGTGCCGGGCGCCTTCGATAGCCGTGAAGAATGGGCCAAAGTGCTATTGAGCAACATTCAGCATTTCAACCCTGACCTCGTGGTTTTGGCCGGGTTTATGAAGATTCTGCCGGCATCATTTGTTTCGGCACTGAGCCCAAACCTGATCAATACCCACCCATCTTTATTGCCAGCATTTCCTGGCGCTCACGCGGTTCGAGATGCGTTGGCGGCTGGTGCTAAGACCACGGGTGTGACCATCCATGTTGTTGACGAGGGTGTCGACACCGGTCCACACATCGCGCAACGTGAAGTTGAAGTATTGCCAGATGACAACGAGTTTGACCTGCACGAGCGCATCAAGTCTGTTGAGCGCGAGCTGCTGGTTGCCACCGTCAAGCAAATCGCAGCAAAAACCATTTCTCTGGCCTAGGCCACCGCGGCCGGTGTTCTGCGTCGGCTAAGTCTCACCCTCGAAAGGCACCATCATGGCAGCTCACAATGACCACAAACCAGCCGACTACCGCCACCGCGACCGAGTCGTCATCCGCCGCGCACTGATTTCGGTTTCTGATAAGACCGGAGTGGTTGACCTGGCTCGCGAGCTTGCTAGCGAAGGCGTCGACATCATCTCAACCGGTGGCACTTTTGCCGCCTTGCAGGCTGCCGGCATTCCGGTTACCGAGGTTTCAGAAATTACCGGTTTCCCAGAGACTCTCGATGGCCGCGTGAAGACCTTGCACCCAACCATCCATGCCGGTTTGCTTGCCGACATGCGTTTGATTGCGCACGAGGGTCAGCTTGATGCCCTGCGAGTTGAGCCATTTGAATTGGTGGTCGTCAACCTGTACCCATTCGTTCAAACCGTGCAGTCTGGCGCCAAGGGCGATGCAGTGGTTGAGCAAATTGACATCGGTGGGCCGGCCATGGTTCGCGCTTCGGCCAAGAACCACGCAAACGTGGCAATCGTGGTTGACCCGGGCAAGTATGGCGAGATCATCGCCGCGGTCAAGCAGGGTGGAACCACCTTGGCTCAGCGCCGCGAATTGGCCTATGCCGCGTTCTCGCACACCGCCCGCTATGACGCCGCGGTTTCGGCTTGGTTTGCAACCGAGCTCGAAGGCGATTGGAAGAAGGCCGCCGGTGTAAAGGGCGAGGCCGAGAACTCTAACCCGGGCTTCGCCTCGACCCTCGAAATCAAAGCCCAGTTGGGCAACGTGCTTCGCTATGGCGAGAACTCTCACCAGGCCGCAGCCATCTATCGCAGCGTTGGCGAGGGCGCCGTTTCGGGCATCGCCCAGGCGCGCCAATTCGGTGGCAAAGAAATGTCTTATAACAACTATGTTGACGCCGATGCCGCGCTTCGTGCCGCCTATGACTTCAGTGAACCGGCGGTTGCAATCATCAAGCACGCCAACCCTTGTGGCATCGCGGTTGGTTCGCCAACGGCACCCGATGTGATTGCCGATGCTCATGCCAAGGCACACATGTGCGACTCGGTCTCGGCCTTCGGCGGCGTGATCGCATCCAACCGAATCGTCACCGTGACCATGGCCAAGCAGGTCGCCAGCATCTTCACCGAGGTCATCATTGCGCCGGGTTATGAAATTGAAGCCCTGGGCATCTTGCTCGAGAAGAAGAACATGCGTGTGCTCGAGTTGCCGGCAAACTACTCGCGCGAGGCGCTCGAGTTCAAGCAGATCTCTGGCGGAATCTTGGTTCAGCAGCCAGACGAATTCAACCAGTTCAACTCACTTAACTGGAAGTTGGTCACCGGCAAGAAGGCCGATGCGGCAACTCTTGCCGACCTCGAGTTTGCTTGGCGCGCCTGCCGCTCGGTCAAATCAAACGGCATCCTGTTGGCCCGCGAAGGAGCCTCGGTTGGCGTTGGCATGGGTCAGGTAAACCGCGTCGACTCTTGCAAGTTGGCTGTGGATCGCGCCGAGTCTCGGGCCAAGGGTTCGGTTGCGGCCTCTGACGCATTCTTCCCATTCGCCGATGGACTTCAGATTCTGATCGACGCCGGTGTCAAGGCCGTGGTTCAGCCTGGTGGATCAGTTCGCGATGAAGAGGTTATCGCCGCCGCCGAAGCCGCCGGCATCACCATGTACTTCACCGGGGAACGTCACTTCTTCCACTAAACGCCGCGTCTTCCAGTAAGCGGCGCCCTAAGCCCTAGCGGCTTAGCGCCACCGCGCTCATGGCCGGGATGCTGATTGCGACGGTTCCATCCTTAGCCACCGAAAAAGTCTTCTCTGGCGTGCAACTTGCACCCTGGGTCAGAGCACCGGTGACCGCTAGGTTGCAATAACCACCGGCCGGCAGCGATGTTTTCACCACGCCTTTGAAGGCATCGGTGGAGGTGTTAAACAGCACAAAACCCTTGTCGCCTCGGCTGAAACCATAGGCGCTGCCTTTGTTATAGACGTTTTGAATCGCCGCGTCCCCTACGGCTGCGCGCCACTTGATCATGCCAGTGATGCCCGGCCAGCGGTGTTCGCAAACGAAGGTGCCGTCGGTAAGGTTAGGTGCGGCGGCAACTCCATCGATGGTGTTTGAATTTGCTGGGCAGGTGGCGGCCAGGGTTCGACCCTTGCTGTCAGTTGGCGGCGCCGCATCGCGATCACTGAAGGCATAGCCCGAATAAACCATCGGCTTGCCATAGGGGATGGCGAGCATGAACATGTTGGCCAATTCAAAGGTCTTTCCGTTTCGGTAGGTCAAAGTTGACCCATCGCGCTCGGTGTCGTGATTGGTGACCAACGTGATCGTGGCGTCGCTTTTGTCGAGAGTGGCCAAAACCGCAGCCGATGCCTGCCCGCCAAGCATCCCGGGCGTGCTGAACATCGAAGGCAGCGACTTGGCCCAATTGAACCCAAAGGTGTTGCCAAACTCGCGATACTTCGCCGGGTCGGCTGGGCCGTCATAGACCTCAAACAGCCAGGATGTGTCGCCCGGCAGGGCATCGGTGATTTGTTTTAATTCACTAACCGCGATGTGCTTTGCGGCGTCAACCCTGAAGCCCTTGACCCCAAGTGAGCGAAGGTCTTTGAGGTAACCTACCAGCTGATCGCGCACATGTTGACTGCCTGTGTTTAGGTCGGCAAGGCCCAGCAGCTCACACTCTTGAACCTGCTTCAGGCTGTTCCAGTCTTCGATTCCGCCCGATGCGCTGCCGCCGTTTGCCTCGGTGCAGTGGTGAAAATCGGCGTTTCCATAGAGCCCCGGATAGTTGTACTTGCCGTGCTTGGTGCCGGTCCAACCATCGGTTTCACTGGCAGCCATGTGATTGATCACAGCATCGGCAATCACCGCAACACCGGCATTGCGGCAATCATCAACCATTTGGGCAAATTCGGCACGAGTGCCCAGGCTCGAATCAATCTTGTAGCTGGTCGGCTGATAGTGCACCCACCACTGATCGCCAACGACGTGTTCCTGGGGTGGGGAAACCAGCACCCATTTATAACCTTCTTTGCCGAGGTGCGAGGTGCACTCCTGGCCAACCGATTTCCAGTTCCACTCAAACATTTGCAGACCAACCGAATTCACGGTCACCGCTTGGTCACCGGCACCACTGGCGCAACCCGCCGGCAGGACCACTGCGAGTGCGGCAAACACTGCAAATTTCAACAGGCGGGTTGGGCTGAATTTTTTGGTCATCCTCGAACACTACCCAAAGAAAATAACGGCTTGGTATCGGCCTAAGCCTTGAAAAAGCGCAGATCAAAAACGATAGGCTAGAAATGATTGGGCAAGGTAGCCCATCGGCCCAAAAAAGAGGAGCGCCGCATGGCAAAAATCAAAGTTGTAGGCAAGGTTGTTGATCTAGACGGCGACGAGATGACCCGCATCATCTGGCAGAACATCAAAGACAACCTGATCCTCCCTTACCTAGACGTAGACCTCGAGTACTACGACCTTTCGGTTGAAAACCGTGACGCTACCGACGACCAGGTGACCGTTGACGCCGCAAACGCAATCAAGAAGCACGGCGTTGGTGTGAAGTGTGCAACCATCACCCCGGATGAAGCCCGCGTCGAAGAATTCAAGCTAAAGAAGATGTGGAAGTCGCCAAACGGCACCATCCGAAACATTCTTGACGGCGTTGTGTTCCGCGAGCCAATCATCATTTCAAACGTTCCTCGTTTGGTGCCAGGCTGGACCAAGCCAATCATCATTGGCCGTCACGCTCACGGTGACCAGTACAAGGCAACCGACTTTAAGGTGCCGGGCAAGGGCCGCGTCACCATCACCTGGACTCCAGAAGTTGGCGAGCCGGTGACCCAGGTTGTCGCCGACTACCCAGAGCACGGTGGTGTAGCCATGGGCATGTACAACTACATGGATTCGATTCGCGACTTCGCTCGCGCGTCATTCAACTACGGTTTGTCACGCAACTACCCGGTTTATCTGTCAACCAAGAACACCATCTTGAAGGCTTACGATGGCGCATTCAAGGATGCCTTCCAGGAAGTTTTTGACGCTGAATATGCAGACCGCTTCAAGGCTGCCGGCATCACCTATGAGCACCGCCTAATCGATGACATGGTTGCCGCCGCTCTCAAGTGGGAGGGTGGCTATGTTTGGGCTTGCAAGAACTATGACGGCGACGTCCAGTCAGACACCGTTGCTCAGGGCTTCGGTTCACTCGGTCTAATGACCTCGGTGCTAACCACCCCAGATGGCAAGACCACTCTTGCCGAGGCCGCACACGGAACCGTGACTCGTCACTACCGCGAATGGCAGAAGGGCAACCCAACTTCGACCAACCCAATCGCTTCGATCTTTGCTTGGACTCGCGCTCTAATGGCACGTGCCGACATCGATGGCACTCCAGAGGTTCGTAACTTTGCCGAGAACCTTGAAGACGTGATCATTAAGACCGTTGAGTCGGGCAAGATGACCAAGGATCTAGCTGCACTGGTTGGCAAAGACCAGGGTTACCAGACCTCCGATGACTTCTTGTCAGCGCTGGCCGAAAACCTAAAGGCGCGCCTCGGTTAAATTGTTGAAAACTTTGGCCTAGTTGAGGGCTGTGGATAACTCCGGCAGGATTTCTGCCGGAGTTATTTGCTTTCTGTATGCACAGAAAAAATACTCACAGATGGTCGAAACTTTTCTCGGCCGCCAGCATCCTTGCTCTATTGTTCGGTGGATTGGTTTCGCAATCTGTTCGAGCGGTGAGCACCAACCCGGCGCCGGTGTGCGTCGGCGCAACCTGCACGGTGACTTTTGATTACACCGGCGACTACTATTCTTGGACCCCACCAGCCGGGGCAAAAAACGTCAGTTTTGACCTGATGGGTGGCCAAGGTGGCCGCATCGGTGGGCTTGGCGGGCGGGTGCAGGGCAGTTTTGTGAGCACCCCATCAACCCTCTTGATCTATGTTGCCGGGGCTGGTGCCCAGGGCAACTTCGCCGCCGGTGGTTATAACGGTGGCGGCAACGCGGGTTCTGGCCACACCGATGAAGCCTCGGGCGGAGGTGCAACCGACATTCGAACCACGACCGCACTGGCCGATCGCCAGGTAGTGGCCGGTGGTGGTGGCGGTTCGGGTGGCTTCAGTGGTGGCACCGGTGGAAACGCGGGTGGATTAACCGGTGTGGCCGGTGTCACCGGTCAAGGTCAGGGTGGTGCGGGTGCAACCCAAACCGGCGGCGGCTCGGGTGGTTATCCAAACGGCGGAACCTGGGGTGCCAATGGAACCCTTGGTAACGGCGGTGGTGGCGGTTACTCAACTGTTTCCGGTGGTGGCGGTGGTGGTGGCGGCTACTACGGTGGCGGTGGTGGCGGTGCCGACATCGACTCTTGCTGCACCAACGGTGGTGGTGGCGGTGGCGGTTCAAGCTGGGCAAATGCCACCCTAACCAGCTCGGTGGTACACACCGCGGGCTATCGCTGGGGAAATGGCTTGGCAATTCTCACCTATGTAATGCCTCCGCAGGTGAGCAGTTTTGCGGCCGCTGTCTCGGTGACCAACGTCGAACCGATCAACTACAACCTGGTTTTCAATCAGGCGGTGACCGGCCTGTCGACCTCCAGTTTTGTGACCACAGATTCCACCGATAGTTGTTCCACAATCACGGTGACTGGCTCGGGCGCCACCTATGCGGTAGCGGTGTCCGGTTGCACCGATGGCCTGCTCAAACTTACGCTCAATCCCAACTCGGTGGTGGGCGTTTTGCCCGGCCCGACGGTTGCTGTCTCGGCAGCAACCGTGACGGTTGACCGAGTTGGCCCTACCGTGGTGTTGACCCCGGCGGCCACGGTAACCAATGCCAGTATGGTCAAATTCAACCTGGTAGCTAATGAACCGGTGACCGATTTGACCGGTGCCGACCTGTCGGTTTCTGGGCTCGGTTGCGCTTTTGATTCGGTGACTGGCGCGGCAACCACATACGTGGTGAATGTTTCTGGTTGTGTAGATGGCGCCAGCGCTTCAGTCGCTCTTTCGGCAGATGCGGTCAAGGATGCCGCCGGCAACACCGGCCCTCGAACCAGGCTTGCCTCGGCAGTTAGCTCGGTGGATCGCACTCCACCGGTGTTTTCAATCGCCAACCCGGCCAGCCCAACGATTGCCCTGTCGATGAACTATGCCTTCACCGCAAACAAAGCAGTGACCGATCTCACAGTGGGTGACTTCACCGTTACCGGCACCGGCTGTTCGGTTAGTGCGGTTAGTGGTTCAGGAGCAGATTATTCGGTAACGGTTTCGGGCTGTGCCGAGAGCGTTTCGGTTTGGCTAACCATGAAAGCCAATTCGGTCCAGGATGCCGCCGGCAACTGGGGGCCAATCGCGGCTACGGCAACCAGTGGTGCGGTGCTAATTGGAATTCGACCGGTGGCGACGCCAACCCCGACCCCAACGCCATCGGCAACCGCGACGGCGACACCGACCGCGACACCCGCGCCAACGACAACAGTGGCACCGGCTCCGACCGGAACAATAAGCGCACCGGCACCGCCCGTAACGCCAATCGCGACGCCGGTAACTCCAATTTCTGCCCCAACACCAATCGCAACTGCTGAACCGACCGCGACGCCAACGCCTAACGCTTCGGCTATGCCTTCACCTTTGGCATCGCCTACCGCCTCGGCGACGCCAAATGCACTCGGCGGCTCGGGTTCAGATTCGGGTTCCTGGTTCTCGGCGCTGGTTAGCGGCGCGGCCAGACACGGCGGTGGTTCTGGGCCTGCCGGGGGCTTGGGTGCGGCGGCAATCAGGGTTCCGGTTAGCGAAGCCGAGTTAGCAGATTCGGCTCAGGTCCAATTTGAAACACCTAACATCGTGGCCGAAGATTCGGTGACGCTGAAACCGGGAACGTTCACGATGCAAACCCAGCTGCCAGCAATTATCTCGGTCTCGGCCGCGGTGCTGATTGCGCTCGCCGCGGTGCTTGCCATCCGTGTGGTTAGAAACCGGCGGGCAAACCTTGGCCGCGCCAGAAGGCTGGTGCCGGTTAGTTAGAGGCAGCGCCTAGCTAAAGATGACTGTGCGGTCGCCGTCGAGCAGCACGCGGTGCTCGGCAAACCAACGCATTGCCTGGGTGAGGGTCTTTGACTCCACGTCTTGACCAATCGAAACCAAACGCTTCTTCGAGTCAGAGTGTTGAACTCGAACCACGTTCTGTTCGATGATCGGGCCCTCATCCAGGTCTGCGGTGACAAAGTGTGCTGTGGCACCGATGAGCTTCACGCCGCGGGCATGTGCCTGGGCATAAGGGTTGGCGCCCTTGAAGCCAGGGAGGAACGAGTGGTGGATGTTGATGATTTTGCCCTCAAACTCTTTGCAGAATTCTTCGGAAAGAACCTGCATGTAGCGGGCCAGAATGATCATTTCGATGCCGGCAGAGTGAATAAAGGTGCGCAGCATCGATTCGAAAGCTCGCTTGTCGGCTTCACCGGTGATTGCGTGCTCCTCGAAAGGAATCGAGTAAAACTCGGCTAGGGGAGCAAGGTCGTTGTGGTTTCCGAAAACCGCAGGGATCTCGACCGGCAACTGGCCGCTGCGCTGGCGGAACAAAATGTCATTCAAACAGTGCGCGCTCTTGGAAACCAAGACCAGAGTCTTCATCGGGCGGCCGACCTCGTCCAGCACCGAATCCATGTTGTAGCGGTCGATCACCGGGGCTAGTTGGGCTTCAAACATTTCACGCGGCACGGCAGACTCAATCTGCAGGCGCATGAAGAAACGACCGGTGTCTAGCGAGGTGTACTGGTGAGACTCGGTGATGTTTCCATTGGCTGCCACAATCGCCCCCGAGATCGCGTGCACGATGCCCGGCTTGTCTTCGCAAACAAAGGTGAGAACCCAGTGGGTTGTGGCTGATGAAGTCATGGGTGCCAGTTTATCCGATGGTAGAATTGGCACACCGCAACCGGCCTCTAGGAGCCCATCAATGTCTTCTTCATTCAACTTGCCACTAAGCGAAACTGACCCAGAAATCGCTGCAGTTCTAACTGCCGAATTGACTCGTCAGCGCAACATGCTTGAGATGATCGCGAGCGAGAACTTCGTTTCACGCGGCGTGCTCGAGGCTCAGGGGTCAGTCTTGACCAACAAGTATGCCGAGGGTTACCCGGGCAAGCGTTACTACGGTGGTTGTGAAGCCGTTGACGTTGCCGAGAACCTAGCTCGTGACCGCGCCAAAGCGCTGTTCGGCGCAGAACACGCAAACGTTCAGCCACACTCGGGCGCTTCGGCTAACGCCGCCGTCTTGATGGCATTGGCAAACCCTGGCGACCGCATCCTTGGCCTTGAATTGGCCCACGGTGGCCACCTCACCCACGGCATGCGCCTGAACTTCTCAGGAAAGATGTATGAGGCTCACGCCTATGAGTTGAACGCCGAGACTCACCTAATTGACATGGACATCGTTCGCGCTCGCGCACACGAGGTCAAGCCAGCCGTGATCATCGCCGGTTGGTCTGCCTACTCACGTCACCTTGACTTCGCCGAGTTCCGCAAGATTGCCGATGAGGTTGGCGCAAAGCTTTGGGTTGACATGGCCCACTTCGCAGGTTTGGTTGCTGCCGGCCTGCACCCAAGCCCAGTGCCATACGCAGACGTGGTTTCCACCACGGTTCACAAGACCCTTGCCGGCCCTCGCTCGGGTTTGATTCTTTGCAAGGCCGAATATGCCAAGAAGATTGACTCTGCCGTTTTCCCTGGTCAGCAGGGTGGCCCACTCATGCACGTGATCGCCGCCAAGGCAGTTGCATTCAAGGCAGCGATGAGCGATGACTTCAAGGATCGCCAGAAGCGCACCATCGAGGGCGCCGACATCATTGCCAAGCGTTTGATGCAGGCCGACGTAACCGCCAATGGTGTGCAGGTTCTAACCGGTGGCACCGAGGTTCACCTGGTTTTGGTTGACCTTCGCAACGCGCCGATCAACGGTCAAGAGACCGAAGACCTACTGCACGAGGTTGGCATCACAGTGAACCGCAACTCGGTTCCAAACGACCCTCGTCCACCAATGGTTACCTCTGGTGTTCGCATCGGTACCCCAGCTCTTGCCACCCGAGGTTTCGGCGCAGCCGAGTTTGCCGAGGTTGCCGAGGTAATCGCTGGCGTGCTAACCCCGAACCCAGATCTAGCCGCACTGCGTGCTCGCACCCTCAAGCTAACCGAAGCCTTCCCGCTATACAGCGGCCTAGAAGACTGGTAATCCCAGGTTCGACACCCAGGGTTTAGTGAGAAGTAGATGACCGCAATCAAGCTCGATGGCCTAGCCACCGCAAAGGCGATCAAGGCCGAGCTTGCCGAGCGCGTTATTCACCTGAAGCAAAAGGGCATCACTCCGGGCCTCGGCACCCTGCTGGTCGGCGACGACCCAGGCTCGCATTCCTATGTGGCCGGCAAGCACCGCGACTGTGCCGAGGTGGGAATTCACTCGATTCGCATTGACCTACCTGAATCTGCTTCATCGGCAGACGTGCGAGCGGCCATCCGTGATTTGAATTCGGCCAAGGATGTCACCGGCTACATCGTTCAGTTGCCGCTTCCTTTTGGCATCGACACCAACGAGATGATTGAACTGATTGACCCGGATAAAGACGCCGATGGGCTGCACCCAATCAACCTCGGCCGTTTGGTTCTCGGTGTCTCGGGCGAGCTCACCTCGCCGTTGCCTTGCACACCGGCCGGCATTGTTGAGCTTTTGGCTCGCTATGAGGTGCCGATGAAGGGCGCCGAAGTGGCAATCATTGGCCGCGGTGTGACCGTTGGCCGCCCACTCGGTTTGTTGATGACTCGCAAGGGTATCGATTCGACCGTGACCATGCTGCACTCGGCTTCTCGTGATTTAGAGGCAGCGGTTAAGCGCGCCGACATCGTGATTGGCGCCCTTGGCGTTGCTCACTTTGTGCAGCCCGAGTGGATCAAACCCGGGGCTGCGGTCTTGGATGTTGGCATTACCCGCATCGAAGGTGCGGATGGCAAGGCGAGTTTGGTCGGCGACATCGATCCTAGAGTTGCCGAAATTGCCGGGTGGTTATCGCCTAACCCAGGCGGTGTCGGCCCAATGACCCGCGCAATGCTGGTCAAGAATGTGGTTGACGCGGCTTCTCGCTAATTAGCAAAAAAAGCTGTCTATTTTTCTCCTGTTTTGGGCCAATTTTGGTACGCCACGCGGGGTTATTTTGATGAATTTTGAGCAAAAATAATCTTTTAAATAATCTTTGCGCGACACGCCATAAATTATTTGCTTGTACTACATCTAGGGTTTACTCTTGAGAAAACAACTAAATAAGCCATTTTTCGGGGGAAACCGTTGTTTTGGCTGAAACAAAGCTTTTGACTCAAGGAGATTTATCATGACCGTTACCGTCTACACACTGCCGTCTTGTGTTCAGTGCGACAGCACCAAGAAATTCCTTGACCGCAACGAGGTCGAGTACAACGTTGTCGACATGAGCCAGGACGAAACCGCACTAGAGCTAGTTAAGGCTCTGGGTTACCAGGCTGCTCCGGTTGTAATCGCCGGCGACGACCACTGGTCAGGTTTCCGCCCTGACATGATCGCCAAGCTCGCCGCAGCCTAAATAGCTGCCCCGATGTTCGAAATCGCATATTTTTCGAATGTCTCTGAGAACACCAAAAGATTCGTCGAAAAACTCAACTTCAAGCTGAACCGGATTCCCGTCCTTCCGGCCGATGCTCCACTGATGATGACGGAGCCATACGTTTTAGTTGTCCCCACCTACGGCGGAGGCGATGACGAGAGCAGTGTTCCAAAACAAGTCATTCGTTTCCTGAATCAAAAGCAAAACAGAGATCTAATCCGCGGAGTAATCGCCGCGGGAAACACAAACTTCGGCGACAAGTACTGCCGAGCAGGTGAGATCGTGGCAATGAAATGCCAGGTCCCACTGCTCCACCGGTTCGAGTTGCTAGGCACCCCTTACGACGTAGAAGTCGTGACTCAAAAATTGGAGACACTATGGAATCAACACTGATGGAAAAGCCAACGGCAACCACCCTTGGCTATCACGAGCTAAACGCGATGCTTAACCTCTACAACGATGAGGGAAAGATCCAGTTCGACAAGGACAAGATGGCTGCACGCCAGTACTTCCTTGAGCACGTGAACATGAACACGGTGTTCTTCCACAACCTAAAAGAGCGTCTCGACTTCCTAGTTGAGAAGGAGTACTACGAGCCAGGTGTGCTCGCGATGTATGAATTCGCATTCCTCGAGAAGATTCACGACTATGCCTTCTCATTCAAGTTCCGCTTCGAGTCATTCCTAGGTGCCTTTAAGTTCTTCACCAGCTATGCGATGAAGACCTTCGATGGCGCACACTACCTAGAGCGCTTCGAGCACCGCGTGGTTATGACCGCTCTGGTTCTTGCCGAGGGTGATGAAACTCGCGCCATGAAGCTAGTTGAAGAAATGATCACCGGTCGTTTCCAGCCAGCAACCCCAACCTTCCTTAACTGTGGCAAGGCTCAGCGTGGCGAGTTCGTCTCGTGCTTCTTGCTTCGCACCGAAGACAACATGGAGTCAATCGCACGTGCGATTAACTCATCGCTGCAGCTTTCAAAGCGCGGTGGCGGTGTTGCTCTCTCACTTACCAACATCCGTGAATCAGGCGCACCGATCAAGAAGATCGAGGGCCAGTCTTCGGGCGTCATCCCAGTAATGAAACTTCTTGAAGACTCATTCAGCTATGCAAACCAGCTCGGTGCCCGCCAGGGTGCAGGTGCGGTTTATCTAAACGTGCACCACCCAGACATCATGAAGTTCCTTGACACCAAGCGTGAGAACGCCGATGAAAAGGTTCGAATCAAGACCCTGAGCCTAGGTGTGGTTGTTCCAGACATCACCCTTGAGCTAGCCAAGAACAACGAAGACATGTACCTCTTCTCGCCATACGATGTTGAGAAGGTTTACGGAGTTCCATTCAGCGACATCTCAGTGACCGAGAAGTACCAGGAGATGGTTGACGATGCTCGCATCAAAAAGACCAAGATCAAGGCACGTCAGTTGTTTGAGACCATCGCCGAGCTTCAGTTCGAGTCGGGTTACCCATACATCGTTTACGAAGACACCGTAAACCGCACTAACCCAATCGAGGGTCGCATCAACATGTCGAACCTCTGCTCAGAGATTCTTCAGGTCAACACCCCAACCACCTACAACGCTGACCTCAGCTACAACGAGGTCGGCAAGGACATCTCTTGCAACCTTGGTTCGATGAACATCGCCATGGCGATGGACTCACCAGATTTCGGTGGCACCGTTGAGACCGCGATTCGCGCCTTGACCGCTGTTTCTGACCTTTCAGACATCGAGTCTGTTCGCTCGATTCAGTATGGCAATGACCAGTCACACGCAATCGGTCTTGGCCAGATGAACCTGCACGGCTACCTCGCTCGTGAGCGCGTTCACTATGGTTCTGAAGAAGGAATCGACTTCACCAACATCTACTTCTACACCGTGCTTTACCACGCTCTTCGCGCATCGAACCTGATCGCAATCGAGCGTGACAAGACCTTCGGCAACTTCGAAAACTCGAAGTACGCATCTGGCGAATTCTTCGACAAGTACACCCAGGATGAGTGGAAGCCAGCAACCTCTCGCGTAGCCGAGCTATTCGAGACCGCCGGAATCACAATCCCAACTCAGGCCGACTGGAACGCCCTGCGCGAATCAGTTATGAAGCACGGTATCTACAACCAGAACCTTCAGGCTGTTCCGCCAACCGGCTCGATCTCATACATCAACAACTCAACCAGCTCGATTCACCCGGTTGCCTCGAAGATTGAGATCCGAAAGGAAGGCAAGCTAGGTCGCGTTTACTACCCAGCCCCATTCCTAACCAACGACAACCTTGAGTACTACGACGATGCATACGAGATTGGTCCTGACAAGATCATCGCCACCTATGCCGCAGCAACCCAGCACGTTGACCAGGGTCTTTCACTAACCTTGTTCTTCAAGGACACCGCAACCACCCGCGATGTAAACCGTGCACAGATTGCTGCATGGCGCGCCGGCATCAAGACCATTTACTACGTTCGCATTCGTCAGATGGCACTAGAAGGCACCGAAGTTGCCGACTGTGTCAGCTGCATGCTCTAAGCCAAATAGGAGATCAAAATGGCTGAAACAAAGCACAAGATTGCCCGCCCGGTCAACTGGAACAAGCTAGAAGACCCGATGGACCTTGAGGTCTGGAACCGTCTGACCTCAAACTTCTGGTTGCCTGAAAAGGTGCCGATGGCCAACGACATCCAGTCATGGGCCACCCTTCGCCCAGAAGAGCAACTGCTGACCATGCGCGTCTTCACCGGCCTAACCTTGCTTGACACCATCCAGGGAACCGTGGGTGCAATTGCCCTCATCCCTGATGCAGTCACGATGCACGAGGAAGCGGTTTACACCAACATCTCATTCATGGAGTCGGTGCACGCGAAGAGCTATTCATCGATCTTCTCGACCCTGTGTTCAACTGACGAGATCGAGCAGGCTTTCCGCTGGTCTGAAGAAAACCCATACCTGCAGAAGAAGGCCGAGATTGTTCTTGGCTACTACCGCGGCGATGACCCGCTAAAGCGCAAGGTTGCCTCAACCCTGCTCGAGTCATTCCTGTTCTACTCGGGCTTCTACCTGCCTATGTACTGGTCATCACGCGCAAAGCTGACAAACACTGCCGACCTAATTCGTCTAATCATTCGTGACGAAGCCATCCACGGTTACTACATCGGTTACAAGTTCCAGAAGGGGCTTGAGCAAGAGACCGAGGCGCGCCGCGAAGAGATCAAGGCTTACACCTATGACCTATTGCTCGAGCTATATGACAACGAGATCAAGTACACCGCAGACCTTTATGACGGCCTTGGCCTGACCGAAGACGTCAAGCACTTCCTGCACTACAACGCCAACAAGGCATTGATGAACCTAGGTTTCGACCCACTGTTCCCTCGCGAGGTTTCACAGGTCAACCCAGCCATCTTGTCGGCGCTGTCGCCAAACGCGGATGAAAACCACGACTTCTTCTCTGGTTCTGGATCGTCTTACGTAATCGGTAAGCACGAGGCCACCAGCGATGACGACTGGGACTTCTAAAGCACAAAAATCCAGGCGCAGCCTCGGGAAATTAGGACCGGCATTAGTTGCCGGGGTCGCGTATCTAGACCCCGGCAACTTTGCATCTAATCTTGCCTCCGGCGCACTATTCAAATACTCGCTAGTTTGGGTGGTGCTGCTAGCCAACGCCACCGCCTGGTTTGTGCAGTATCTTGCGGCCAAGCTAGCCCTTGGCACCGGCGAAAGCTTAACCGGCATTTTGGCAGCCAGATTCAAGAGCCGTTCGGCTCGCATCATCTATTGGCTTCAGGCAGAGATAGTCATCCTGGCCACCGAAATTGCCGAGGTGGTTGGCGGCGCGGTTGCCCTAAACATTTTGTTTGGTTTGCCTTTGGGCGCCGGTGCGGTTGTCACCGCAATCATTTCGATGGTGATTCTGGCAAGCCAAGGCAGAACCCGCGGATTCTTCACCGCACTAATCATTGCGCTCACCGTGGTGACCTCGGCCGGAATCATCGCCGGCGTTAATTTTGGGCTCATCGACCCTGCGGCGCTTTCGGCTGGAATGGTGCCTCGAATTCAATCTCAGGCCGAGCTTTTGGTCACCCTGGGTATTTTTGGTGCCACGGTTATGCCCCACGCAATTTACAGCCACTCGGCTTTCGTGCGCGATAAATTCGGGCTGGTGAGCAGCACCCCAGCCCGCCGGGTGTTGTTGAAAATCACCCGAGTCGATGTCACGCTGGCCCTGGGCATCGCGGGTTTTGTGAACCTCTGCCTGCTACTTATCGGGGCCACAGTTTTTCGGGCCGGAGAACAGACCGGCGACCCAATTTATGAAACCTTTCATCGGCTTTATTCAATGGTGAGCCCCACTATGGCCGCGATGTTTGCCTTGGCCTTGCTGGCCAGTGGGTTGGCGTCTTCTGCCGTGGGCGGTTATGCCGGTGGCGAGGTGATGGGAAGCCTCTTGAATCGACGGATTGCGCCTTGGATTCGCCGGGCGATAACAATTGTGCCGGCCGCCGCGATAATGATGTTCACCTCGAGCCCAACCCAGGTGCTACTGCTTAGTCAGGTTCTGCTTTCATTCGGCTTGCCATTTGCTTTGATTCCCCTGGTCTATCTGACCTCGCAGAAAAAGCTGATGGCCGAGTTGGTCAATCGAACACCAACCGTGGTCTTGGGTGTTCTAATCTCGGTGGCCTTGGTCGGGTTGAACCTGTTTTTTGTCTTCAATAACTTTGCACGGCTTTTCGCATAAAGCCAGGCCCAGGCCCAGGCTCATGCTCAGGCCCCGGCTCAACTCAACCCTTTAGAACCGCGAGCGAATTGCCCAGAGATCTGGGAACACCGGGCGGAACAGGGTCGAGGCCAAATAGCCAACTCCCGATGAGCCACCAGAACCCATCTTGTGGCCAATGGTTCGCTCAACCATCTTGACGTGACGATAACGCCACTCTTGCAAGCCCTCGTCAAGATCGACTAGCCGCTCGCAGATTGCCGCGGCATCGTCATCGCTGCGGTGCACAGACAACAAAACATCCTGCACGCCCTCGTGCGCTTCATAGCCGACTGAAACATCGCGGTTCAAAACCTCGGCAGGGATGGCGTGGTCACGGCCGGCAAGATAATGCAGGGCGCTATCCCAGACGGCTGGGCGGCTCATTGCGGCTTCAACTCTGGCCCGGGCCGATGAACCCGGAATCAGGTGCTCGGCCATTCCCATACCGCTGTGCTTATCGGCGCCCGCGCCGGCTTGATCACGCCGGCCAAGAACGGCCTCAAACTCGCGGAACTGTGCCGACTGGAAACCGCTGGATGATTGGAGTCGGCCGCGGAAAGTGTTGAACTGCAGGGGCGTCATGGTTTCGAGAATATCTAGCTGACCGACGCAGGTTTTCATGATGGTTCGAACGCGGCCGAGAATCGCCAGTGCACGGTGTGTTTGGCCAAGCTCCAAAACCCGCTGAAGCTCGGCAATCTCGTGAAGCATCTGCTTGAACCAAAGCTCATAGGTTTGGTGAATGATGATAAACAACATCTCATCGTGCTCGCCATCAGACTCGGGCTGCTGAAGTTCAAGAAGTTCATCCACTTTCAAATACGAAATGTAGGTGATGGCCTTTGATTCGCCGCCGGTTTCTGGTGTCGCTGCGCTCATTAGGTGACTCTGCTTCCGTTGTCTTCAACTTCTAGATATTGCTTGCTGGCAACCAGGTCTCTCATGCGGGCCAGCCCGTCCCAAATTTCTACATAGCTGGTCGGCAGCGGGGCCATCGCCAATCGAATTGAATCGGGTGTGCGATAGTCGGGCACGACATTAGCCAACTTGCGCATGGCGGAAGCAATCTTTTTGGCATCTGGGTGCCCAACGGTGATGTGGCCACCGCGCTTATCGGCTTCACGCGGGGTGAGCAGTGTGAAGCCAAGCGGGGCAAGCCAGGCATCAAACAAATCAAGGATGAGTTGGCTGCCCGCGGCCGCCTTCGCGCTGATCGCTGTCATCCCGGCTTCTTCGATCATGCGGTAGCTGGCCTGCATCACACGAATTCCAATGATCGATGGGCTTGCGATTTGGAAGCGACGAATGCCCTCGGCAACCTCAAAAAATGGCCCCATCTCGAACTGCTTATCGTTGGCAAACCAACCCTGAATGGTTGGCAAAACCTGAGCTTGCAGGTTCTTGGCAACATAGAGCCAGGCCGGTGAACCCGGCCCAGAGTTGCCGTATTTATAGGTGCAACCAACCGCGAGGTCAACGCCCCAAGCGTCGAACTGTAGGTCGATCGCTCCGGCGGCGTGCGAGGCATCCCAGACCACTAAGCCGCCGTGGGAACGCACCAAATCGGTGATGCCCTTGATGTCTGGGCGGCTACCCGATCGGTAGTGAATGGCTTGCAAGGTCACCAGCGCAACGTCATCGTTCAAATGCGGCGCAAGCGCTTCGGGGGTGATTAGTTCGCAGTCAACATTCAGGTCAACGGCGCCTGGCCCACCCGTGCCGTCGTTGTTCAAGGTGACCAGGTTTAGGCCAAAGTCCTTGGCGATTCCTGCCAAAATGTATCGATCGGTGGGGAAGTTGGCGGCATCGATGATGACCGTTTTGCGGCCTGGTCTGGCCTTAATCGCGGCCAGGCACATTTGATAAAAATTCACCGATGTGGTGTCTTGAACCAGGGTTTGACCCTCTGCGGCGCCCAGCACCGCGCGCCCAAGAAGGTTGCCGGCGGCCTGTGACTCATCAATCCAGTGGGCCCAACCATCGACAAGTTCGCGTCCCCATTCCTGGGTAAGGAAGTCGTTTACGCCGGCGATTGCGGCCAGTGGCAAACGCCCAAGCGAGTTGCCATCTAGGTAACAGAGTTCGGGGTCGCTGATTTGAAACTGACTCTTATAGCCGGCTAGCGGGTCGGCTGCGTCAAGAGCTTCGGCATAGCTGCGTTCGGTTGGGTTGGCCATGGGCCCCACCTCTCGATCCTTAGAAGAATGAAAATGTTTTCTAAGAATACAACTAGACCAAGAGCTGTTGCTTCGCCAACTTCTTATAAAGCGGTGTTGAGGCAACCAATTCGCTGTGGGTGCCAACGCCAATAACTTTGCCGTGCTCCAAAACGATGATCTGATCACTGTCAACCACGGTTGAAAGGCGGTGAGCAATCACCAAAAGTGTGCGGTTTTTTGCCACTGCATCGATGGCGTCGCGCATGCGCTGTTCATTTAAACCATCCAGCGAAGAGGTTGACTCATCGAGCAGCAGAATCGGGGGAGCCGACAGCAGCGCGCGGGCAATCGCCAAACGCTGGCGCTCACCACCAGAGAGCATGATGCCGTTCTCGCCAACCTCGGCGTCAAGGCCGCGCTTATCGCGCTCAAGAACCTCGGTTAGGTTGACCTGTGCCAAAACCGCGGTGAGCTCATCATCGGTGGCCTCTGGTGAACCAATCATCAAGTTTGCGCGCAGAGAGCCGGCCAAAACCGGGGCGTCTTGCTCAACATAGCCAATCTGGGATCTCAGGGCGCTGCGGCTGAGGGTGGTGACCGCCTGGCCATCCATCAAAATCTGGCCTGAGGTTGGCTCATAGAAGCGCTCGATGAGTGAGAAGGTGGTTGACTTGCCTGACCCCGATGGCCCAACCAGAGCGACTCGTGAACCCCGAGGAATCTTGAACGAAACCTTCTCGAGAACCTCGCTGGCTTCTGGGGTTGGGTTTTCATCGGTGGCCGGTGGTGCGGCATAACTGAACGACACGTTGTCGAATTCGATTGCAATGTCGTTGACCGCCGTGACCTTTGCCGAGTTTCGTGCCTCGGCCTCGGTCTCTTCAACCGGCACATCCAGAATTTCTTGAATGCGAGCCAGTGCACCGAGCCCAGACTGCACCGAACTGTAGGCGCCAAAAGCCTGACCAAGCGGGCGAATCATCTGGAACATCAGCAGAATAAATGTGATCAAACTGGCCACTGAGGTCGAACCGGTGGCAACCCGGTAACCGCCAACGCCGAGCACCACAATGAAAGCCCCGTTCATCGCAAGACCTGCGATTGGTGTGATCAATGCATTGATGCGGGCAATCTTGACGCCCTGGGTGTAGGCCTCGGTGGCGTCCTTTGCAATTGCCTGGCTCTCGCGCTTTTCGGCGCGGGCGGCACGGATGGTGCGAACCGCAGACAGGGCACGGTCAACCGCAGCGGACATGTCACCGACGCGTTGCTGGGCTTTGGTGGTGGCTGAACGAACCTGACGAGCTGTGACGGCAATGGCAGCAATCGCTAGCAAGACCATGAGCAGAGTTAGACCCAAAAGAAGAGGATCGATGATGGCCATTGCCACCAGAGACCCAACGAAAATCAAAATTCCACCGACGGCGTCAACCAGACCCTGGGTGAGCACGGCGCGAAGCAGGGTTGTGTCTGAGCCAACACGTGACACGAGGTCACCGGTTCGGCGCAGGTCATACTCGTGAATTGGCAGACGAAGCAGACGATGAGCCAGCTTCTGGCGCGCTGAAAGAACAACGCCCTCACCGGCCTTCGCCAAGACGTAATACATAAAGCCGCCGCTGACCGCGCTCAACAAAATGACGGCAACCAGCAAGAAGACCAAGAACCCCAAACCGGTGCCCTTTTGAACTGCAGTGATGAGCTGACCCACAACCAAAGGTTGAGCCAGGCTGATTGCCGCACCGATGACCGAGAGGGCCATGGCAATCCAAAGCGCCGCCTTGTGTTCAAACAGGTAAGGGAGCAGCTGTGAGAACTTGGCCTTAGGCCCGGTGTCCTTTGGTGAAAAACCGCGTCCGCGGCCGCCTTGCATACTCATTAATAACTTTCCTTCGGGCTCATCAGATGGCGTTCCATCGGGCTCATGAACTTCTTAACTAGGTTCGACAAGGTGCGGATTCCCAAAAATCTTTTCATTCAACAGGTAGTTAATTTCTGGCAGCGCCAGTGCCGCTGTGTAGGCGGTGTTTTTTGAGAACCTATTGAAATCTACGCTTTGCAATGCGGCCAAAGCGCTCGGATGAATAACTCTCAGGAACATCACAGTTGAGTTGGCAACGCGGTCGAATTCTGTGCGCACCTTTCCGCAACCAAACCCAAAAATTGTCAAGGCAACGTCGGCTTCCTCGGGAGTGCACTTGGCAATCAGCCCCAAGTCTTCAACCTTGATTAGTGGGCGCAACTCTTCCTTGCGCTGCCAAATTTGAAAGCAGGTGCTGAGGCTGGTTCGCTCCGAAAGGCGCTGTCCATCCTGGTCCACGTAATCAATCAGGATGTCGTGATCAGCAACCAGGTGGAATCTTCTATCCAGCCGATTAATCACCGACCACTTGCGCCAAGACCTAGGCACAATGAAGCAGATGAATTCGCTGTGATTTGCGGCGCGGTTAAAGAATGGGATGCTCAGCGAGTTATTTCGGCCAAATGGTGGGTTCGAAATCGTCACCGCATCGGTTGCCTTGATTGCTTTGGTTAGAAAGTTTGCCTGTTTGACGAGCCGGTGCTTCGGCTCAATATCGAATGACAAAAAATCCTTAACGCCCACAGCCTGGGCCGCCTCGATGAAGGCACCGGTGCCACCGGCCGGCTCGATTACGGTTCGATTGACGAGGTCTGGCACCAAAGCTTGAACCTCACCGATGAGCCTTTCGGCTAGATCTGCCGGGGTGTAATACTGCTCTTTACCGGTCACCCGTTTATTGCCCGGCTTGACCCGAAGGGGTGCGGCAACGGGTTGAGTAGGGGGCATGTCTTAAGGCTAGTAGATTACTGACTATGACTTCACTCGAAGATAAAAATCACATGATTGTGGCTCGTGGCCTGACCAAGGCCTACGGCAATTTTGTTGCCGTCGATGGAATCGATTTTGAGGTTCGAAAAGGTGAGGCGTTTGGTTTGCTGGGCCCTAACGGTGCGGGCAAATCAACCACTATGAAGATGATTGCTTCGGTGTCGAAGCGCACCGGCGGGCAACTGACCATCCTTGGCCTCGACCCAGACAAGAGCGGCCCTGAGATTCGCGCGCACCTAGGGGTTGTGCCTCAGCTAGACAATCTTGACCGTGAGCTCAAAGTCCATGAAAACCTCTACACCTATGGCCGATTCTTTGGCCTGAGCCGCAAGTTTTTGAAGGCCAAGGTTGAAGAGCTGCTCGAGTTCGCTCAGCTCACCGATAAGCGCGAGAGCAAGACAGAAGAGCTCTCTGGTGGCATGAAGCGACGTCTCACCATCGCTCGAGGATTGGTCAACGAACCTGAAATACTGATGCTGGATGAACCGACCACCGGTCTTGACCCTCAAGCGCGGCACATTCTCTGGGATCGCCTCTTTCGCCTAAAAGAACAGGGCGTGACGCTGGTGATCACCACCCACTACATGGATGAAGCTGAGCAACTTTGTGACCGCCTGATTGTCATGGACAAGGGCAAGATTATGGCCGAGGGCAGCCCGGCCGATCTGATCAAGCGCTTCGCCTCAAAAGAAGTGCTCGAGGTGAGGTTTGGTTCGAGCAAAAACTTTGAGGCGGCCGAAATGATCTCCCACATCGGTCACCGAACCGAGGTGCTTCCAGACCGAATTCTGATTTATTCGGAAAACGGTGAAGCCGACCTGCAGGCAATTTTGGCGATGGGGCTCGAGCCGATCACTTCGCTGGTGCGCCGCAGCTCTCTTGAAGATGTGTTCCTACGTCTAACCGGTAGAACGTTGATTGAATAATGAGCACCGTCACTAGCGTTGAAAAGTCGGTACATGCTTCGGTATGGCAAGGCTCGAAAAAACTGGTTCGAGTGCGCCGGGCCATTGCACTTGGTTGGCTGCATGTTGCCGAGGCGCGGCTGCGAAACATGCTCAAATGGTGGGTTGCGATTTCGGTGGTTGGCCTTGGAAACCCGGTTCTCTATCTGTTCTCGGTAGGCATCGGCATCGGTGCCCTGGTAAACGCCAATGGTGGCTCGGGGCAGCTTGGCGGGGTTAGTTACCTCACCTTCTTGGCGCCGGCATTGCTCTCAAGCGCCGCCGTGGTCGCCTTCCAAGATGAGACATCATTTCCGGTGTTGGAAGGGTTTCTTTGGAATAAGATTTTCTTCGCCATGAACGCGACACCGATAACTGGCCGCTCAATTGTTGGTGGAGTGTTGGCTGCCGCGTTTGTGCGTGCGCTGTTCACAGTTGTGCTTTATGAGGGTGTGCTTTTGATTTTTGGTGCCATCACAACCGCGGTGCTGGTGCCAATGTTTTTCTCGGCGATGTTTGCAGGGTTGGCTTTTGGTTCGGGCATGCTTGCCGCAGCCAGCTTCGTCAAAGAAGACGAAGGGTTTTTTGCAGTGGTTGGCCGCTTTGTTGTGGCACCGATGATGCTGTTTTCGGGCACGTTCTATCCGCTGGAATCAATGCCGATATATCTGCAGTGGGTTGGTTGGATTTCACCGCTATGGCACGCCACCGACCTAGGTCGCACGCTGAGCTATGGCCACCCGCAGCAGCTTTGGGTGATCATTTCGCACTGGGTTTATTTGGCGCTTTGGGTTTTCGTGGGCATCCCAATTGCTAATCGAAAGATCGCTAAAAGGTTGGCCGCATGAGTCTCGTAAACGCCGCGATTGATAGCGCAATCGCTATTGCCGAACGCCGCAGGGGCAGGTTTGGTGCCTCGGTCTATTCCGGTCGTTCACGCGTGGTTCTCGAACGCGGCTACCTAGCGCTCAAGACCTCCAATTGGGTTTCGGTTGCCTCCGGTTTCGTCGAACCACTTTTCTATCTCATGGCTTTTGGGTTTGGCATCGGCAAGCTCATCGGTGGGGTCACCGATGGCGCCGGCAACCCGGTCTCATACGCGGCCTTTGTGGCGCCGGCATTGCTGGCGACCTCGGCCATGAATGGCGCAATCTTTGATTCAACCTGGAACGTATTTTTCAAAATGCACTTCGGCAAGTTGTATGAGGTGATGCTTTCAACCTCGCTTGGCCCGTTGGATGTGGCCATGGGTGAGATTGGCTGGGCGCTATTGCGAGGCTTGGTTTATGCGATTGGGTTTATGACTGTGATGCTGCCGCTCGGTCTGATCACCGGTTGGTGGGCGCTACTTGCCATACCTGGAGCCGTCTTGATCGCCTTCGGTTTTGCGTCTTTCGGCATGGCGATCACCTCATACCTGAAGTCTTTTCATCAGATGAACTGGATTAACTTCGTGATGCTGCCCATGTTCCTGTTTTCGGGAACCTTTTACCCGTTGAGTATTTACCCTCAGTGGTTGCAGTGGTTTATTGAAGCTTGGCCGCTCTGGCATGCCATCCAACTTGAGCGCGCACTCATGCTTGGTCAGTTTGGCGAGGGCCTCTATTTACACCTGGCCTACTTCGCGGCAATGATAATCGCCGGGCTGTTTCTCACAACCCGGCGACTAACTGCTCTATTTATAAAGTAAAAATTACTTGCTAACTACGATGTGACCGATGGTCGCGAATGACATCGCGGCAATCACCAAAACACCGATGGCTGGCACAACCCACTTTGGAGTGGTTTCGCGCTTCTGGTAGGTGTAACCGATAAAGAAGATACCGGTTAGCAACAAGCCCTTGATTGAGAGAACCAAGTTGTTGATGTTCTCTTCGCCAATTGCATAGACCAAACCGGTCATGATCAGGCCGGTCAAAAGTGCAAGCCATGAACCGTGCAGGATGCCAGGGTTAACCTTGGCGCCGGTTTTGAAGTTCTTGGTTTCGGCAAGCACTCCACCGAGAATTACGGCGAAGGCTAGTAGGTGAACTGCCAGTGTGATGTCGAGTACTAGATTCATGATTTCAGTCTAGCCATGAGCACAGCGGCCTCAACCGCTTCGGCGCCCTTGTCTTCTTTTGAGCCCGGCAGGCCGGCACGATCGAGTGCCTGCTGCTCGTTGTTCACGGTTAGCAAACCGAAACCCACTGGAATTCCGCTGTCTAGCTGAACGCGATTTAATCCATCGGTGGCTGCCGAGCAGACGTAATCAAAGTGTGGGGTGTCACCCTGGATGACGACGCCGAGGGCAATCACGGCATCTGCGCCGGCATCGATTGCATACTGGGCACCCAGTGGCAATTCGAAGGCACCTGGCACCCGCCAGATTTCATATTCGGTGTTGCCCGCGGCCTTTAGGGCCCGTTCGGCCCCAGCCAGCAGGCCATCGGTGATTTGGGTGTGCCAGCTGGTTACAACAATCGCAACCTGCAGACCACTCGCATCGATTTCTAGTTTCGGGGCTCCCGCTCCGCTCATGCCTTTACCTCCGGGATGTTGTGTCCCATTCGGGCACGTTTAGTTTCAAGATACTGCTTGTTTTGACTTGCTGCGCCAACAATCACCGGTACAAATGAATTTACCTGGATGCCCGCCTTGTTTAGATAGTCGCTCTTGGCCGGGTTGTTGGTCATCAAACGAACGCTGGTGACACCCAGATCTCCAAGAATCGATACCGCTGCGCCATACTCGCGGTTTTCGCTAGGCAATCCCAAGGCCAAGTTGGCGTCAACGGTGTCCAGGCCGGTGTCCTGCAAGGCGTAGGCCTTGAGCTTATTTAGCAAACCAATGCCTCGGCCCTCCTGGCCGCGAAGGTAAATCACAATTCCACCGCGAGGGTCATTGGCGATCTGATCCAGAGCAAAATCAAGCTGTGGCCCACATTCGCACTTGAGCGACCCAAAAGCCTCGCCCGTGATGCACTCAGAGTGCATGCGAACCAAGACATCGTCACCGGTTGGGTTGCCGGCGATTATGGCCACGTGATCTGCGGTGGTGCGGGTGTCATAGTAGCCGCGGACCCGGAAGTCACCGTGAATGGTTGGCAACTTGGCCTCTGCCTCAAAGCGAATTCGGTCGTTTACCGTTTCCTCAGGGAAGTCATCCTGTGAGTTTCTGAAATCGATGACCTGCTGAATCGTGATCACCGGCAAACCCTCGCGTGCGCCAATTTCTTTGAGCTCAGGCAAACGGGTCATCGAGCCATTTGCAGACACCATCTCGGCAATCACGCCGACCGGGGTCAAACCGGCCAGTTTCAAAAGATCCACGGTTGCCTCGGTGTGGCCGGGGCGCGCTGCAACGCCACCCTGATGCGCTCGCAACGGAATCACATGTCCGGGGCGAATCAGCGAGGCCGGGGTGCTGGTTGGGTCGGCCAAAACCTGGAGGGTGCGGGCGCGGTCAGCCGCCGATATTCCGGTGGTGACTCCGTGAGCCGCATCCACCGACACGGTGTACTGGGTGCGCAACTGGTCCTGGTTGGCCGTGGTCATCAATGGGAGTTCCAGGCGGTTTGCCATTTGCTCGGTCATCGGTGCGCAGAGATAACCCGAGGTGTTTCGCACCATCCAGGCAATCCACTCTTCGGTGGCAAATTCTGCGGCCATTACGGCATCGCCCTCGTTTTCGCGATTTTCGGCATCGGCAACCAAGACCGGCTTACCCTCGCGCAACGCGGTTAGGGCCTCTTCGATTGTTGATAGTGGCATTAGCTGTTCCTCGCTTCGAGCAGGCGCTCGATATGTTTGGCCATGACATCGGCTTCAACGTTGACTTTGTCACCCGGCTGTTTGCTGCCGAGTGTGGTGAGCTTTAGGGTTTCGGGAATCAGGCTGAGCAGAATCGAATCCTCGCCCACCTCATTGACTGTCAGTGAAACACCATCGATGGTGATTGAGCCTTTGAGCACGATGTATTTCATCAGCGGTTTTGGGATGCGAACGCGAACCAATTCCCAGTGCTCACTTGGGGTGCGGCTGATGATTTCACCGAGACCGTCGACATGGCCCTGAACCACATGCCCGCCAAATCGAGTCGCGGCAGTCATTGCGCGTTCAAGATTGACCGGGTCGCCGACCTTGATGCCGGCGAGTGAGGTCAGGTTGAGAGTCTCTTGCATGACATCGGCGGTGAACGATGTCGCATCGTGCTCAACCACGGTCAAGCAAGTGCCCGAAACCGAGATTGAGTCACCGCGATGGACATCTGAAACCACCAGCGGGCCTTCAATTGTGACTCTGAGAGCATCGGCTTGAGGTTCAATCGATTTCACGCGGCCGAGTTCTTCAACAATTCCGGTAAACATTAGTTTTTCCTTTCGGCGGCGCGAATGCGAAGGTCGGCACCCATTGGTTTCACTTCGATGAATTCAAGTTCTTTTGCCTGGCTGATATTGGCCACGCCAAGGTTGCCCAGTGAGGTGATGGGCCCACCGATGAGTTTCGGTGCCATATAAATCAAGTACTCATTGACCAGGTTGTGACGAGCAAACTCGCTGGCCACGGTGGCTCCACCCTCAACCATCAGGTGGCGCACTCCCATGTTGAATAGGGTCAACATGGCCGAGTTCAGGTCTCGGGTGTGCAGCTGAACGGTTTCACCCTGCCCGGCACTGGTGTCAAAGATTCGTGATTGCGGGTCAACCTTGGTTTCGCCAAGAATCACTCGAAGCGGTTGATCTGGGTAGAGGCTGCCGTCGATTTTGCGTGCCGTTAGTTCTGGGTTATCGACAATGACGGTTCCGGTGCCAACCAAAATGGCATCGATTTGGGTGCGGCGCTTGTGCACGTCTCGGCGGGCTTCGGGGCCGGTAATCCATTTCGAGGTGCCGTCTGCGGCAGCGCTTCGCCCATCCAAGCTGGTGCCATATTTGAGCGTCACAAATGGGCGCTGCTGGCGGGTGGCGGTTGCCCACACGCGAATCAGCTCTTCTGCCTCGGTCTCAAGCAGGCCGAAAACCACTTCAACCCCCGCTTTGCGCAGGGTGTTTGCGCCGCCGGCTGAGTTCACGCCCGGGTCGCTGGCGGCATAAATAACTTTGGCAACCCCGGCATCGATGAGCGCCTGAGCGCAAGGGCCGGTTTTGCCGGTGTGGTTGCAGGGTTCAAGCGTGACCACGGCGGTCAGACCGGCGGCAATTGGCCCAGAGGTTTTAGCCAGTCCCTTAGCCTGCAGGTCCTTCAGGGCGGCAACCTCGGCGTGATCGGTGCCCGACCCCTGATGCCAACCCTCGGCAACAATTTCACCGATGACGTTGAGTAAAACGGCGCCAACCCTAGGGTTAATTCCCTTGATCGGACCGCGCTGAGCAAGCTCGAGGGCGCGACGCATCGCGTTCTCTTCGTGCTGATTAAAAGGCATAACCCCGGTCTAACTTCGTTTACGGAAGTTGCTCGGGGTTGATGGCAGCATCCAACCTCCGGACGTATTGCTACGACTGGCGTGGATGCGAACAGCGCTTCGAGTTCAATGACATAACTTGTCATCAACTAGTCGCGCCGCGCTGTTCTTCTCCCTTCCGGACTTTAACCGTCGGCATCTGAATTTCACAGATTCAACCGAAACCTCACTCGCTCTGGTTGCCCAGTTGAAGCTTGCCAATCAAATGGCCGAAGAATCGGGTCGCGGGCTTTAACCGCCGGCTCAGATTTTCACTGACCCCGAAGAACTTTTGTTGCTTGTATATCTTCCCATCTCAACCTGTGAAATAAGAAACCTATTCCGCTACCAGCGGATGGACTTTTGGTGCGACTGTGGGCCTATCGAGCAGCGATGAACCCGATGCGGTCGTAAACCGTGGCCAAGGTCTTCTCGGCCTGTTCGTTTGCCTTTTCGGCACCCTTGGCAAGCAAACGATCTAGCTCGGCAGGGTCGCTCAAAAGCTCCTCAGTGCGGTTGCGAATCGGTTCAATATGAGCCACCACCACATCGGCCAACTCGGTCTTCAAAGCGCCATAGCCGGCACCATCGAACCGGGTCACCAGCGAGTCAATCGATTCACCGGTTAGGGCCGAGTGAATGCCGAGCAGGTTAGAGATGCCCGGCTTAGTCTCTCGGTCAAAACGAATAACGCCGTCTAGGTCAGTTACGGCGCTCTTGAACTTCTTTACGATCACTGCCGAGTCATCCATGATGTTCACCAGACCCTTAGGGTCACCTGATTTTGACATCTTGGCAGTTGGATTCTGCAAGTCATAAATCTTGGCGGTTTCCTTCAGAATCACGCCCTCTGGAATCACAAAAGTTTCGCCAAAACGTGAGTTGAAGCGGGTGGCAAGGTCACGGGTCAGCTCTAGGTGCTGGCGCTGGTCTTCACCAACCGGAACCGCAGCGGCCTGGTAGAGCAGGATATCTGCGGCCATCAAAACCGGATAGGTGAACAGGCCCACGGAGGTGGCATCGGTGCCAGTCTTCTGCGACTTGTCCTTGAACTGGGTCATGCGGCTGGCCTCGCCATAGCCGGTCAGGGTCATCAAAACCCAAGCCAATTGCGCGTGGGCAGGCACGTGTGACTGAACAAAAAGAGCAGATTTGTTTTCATCGATGCCGGCGGCAAGATACTGGGCGGCAGTCACTCGAGTGTTTCTGCGAAGCTCTTCGGGTTCTTGGCTCACTGTGATGGCGTGCAGGTCAACCACGCAGTAATAGGCGTTGTAGTCATCCTGCATCTTGGTCCAATTGACCAAGGCGCCCAGATAGTTGCCGAGGTGAAGTGAGCCGGCAGATGGCTGCATGCCGCTTAGTAGGTTTGGCTTGGTCATTGGTTAATCCTAGAGCTCGTAGTCAACTGAGACAGGGGAGTGGTCTGTCCATCGGGTGTCATAGCTGACGGCGCGATGCACCTGGTAATTTGAGGCAACTGCGGCCAGCTTTGGTGTTGCCAGGTGATAGTCGATGCGCCAACCGGCATCGGTGTCAAAGGCTTGCCCGCGATAAGACCACCAGGTGTATGGGC
>Ga0213920_1000202_pt1 | contig 56506 bp, 44 predicted proteins | sample McNCre1117MG_FD_161054 | JGI IMG/M metagenome (GOLD analysis project Ga0213920, IMG submission 161054) | Freshwater microbial communities from McNutts Creek, Athens, Georgia, United States - 11-17 MG | ecosystem: Environmental > Aquatic > Freshwater > Creek | place: USA: Georgia | collected...
TGTCATGGTGCTAATGCGACTTGTAAGTCGATCTGGATTGGGTGCGCCGTCACAAGCTTGTGTTGCAGCGTTGACGTATGACTGCCTAACCAATTCCTCTACAGCTTGAATTGGGATGCCCTTTGCTAAGCAGAGCTTTGCAAAGGGTTGAAGCAGATGGCCAAGCGCTGCCAATAGAGCTTGTTGCTCTGTTTGCAATGCGTCTGGGGGAGTTTGCATATCGTGGTCAATTGATTTAAGTCTTGACCACATCATAAATGTGCAAAAAGCACATTTATAGAGAAATCAGCCAAATCAAAAGACCGATTGGAAATTACGATGTGTATTTATATGTATATTTCGATATATAAAGGATGTCGGCAGCCAATAGATCTAAATTAATCTCAACCATCGCTGCAACGCTGACATCGAAATCTCTAATGTGGCCGCCCTCAATCGTGTGAATCTAGCTCGGGAGATAAGACTAAGGATGCGCCCCTAAAGGGGGCACACAAATGCCCGCAAGTTAGGTAGTAGCGTTTGGCCTGTGTACCTGAGTTGACGACGGCTAGCGTTGCATTGCGGGCCTTGCTTAAACGTTTGTCTGAGCAGTGACAGCCGTTTCACTTGTGCATCTGCGACTCGCTTCGAGTTTCCATGCGGTAATTTCAATTAACTCCAAACCTTTAGATCTAGAGTGGCGTGACTACTTAATGACTTGACTTGGTCGTTTAGCAGAGCGGTACTGTTGGCATGAAAAAACGTGTACAAGTCTTAGCAAACCTAGAGCCGCTAATGAAGATGGATCGAGCAGAGCTCGCAACCCAATGGCAACTTCTATTTAAAGCGCCAACCCCTCGCGGTGCACAAGTTGACTTGCTTCGCAGAGTGTTAGCTTGGAAGCTTCAGTCAAATAATTTAGAGCGTGATTCTGCAGAAAAATTTATTCGAGCTTTGCGACGGTGGAGCAGAAGTTCGGCAACGGTCAATCTCCCCGTTGGGGCTGAGCTCGTTAGAGAATGGCAGGGCGTTGTTCACAAAGTAACGGTTATCGAGCAGGGCTTTGAATACGACGGCAAGGTGTATTCGGCACTTTCACCTATTGCCGTAAAAATTACTGGCACTGTTGGGTGGTCCGGTCCACGGTTCTTTGGGCTCGTCAAGTGATGATGGCCCCATTAGTTTGTGCCGTTTACACACGAAAATCATCAGATGAAGGTCTGGAACAGGAATACAACTCTTTAGATGCACAACGTGAAGCGTGTGCGGCTTATGTTCTTAGCCAGAAATCTATGGGGTGGGTCTTGTCTTCACATCGCTATGACGATGGTGGGTACTCTGGTGGAACCACCAAACGCCCAGCACTAGAGCGCTTAATCTCTGACATACAAGCCGGGCATGTTCAGGTAGTTGTCGTCTACAAAGTAGACCGGCTTACACGTTCGCTTTCCGACTTTTCTAGACTGATTGATTTGTTTGATGCGAATGGAACGTCCTTTGTATCTGTCACCCAACAATTCAATACGAATAGCTCGATGGGGAGACTAACCCTGAACGTATTGCTTTCATTTGCTCAATATGAACGGGAAATCACAGGGGAGCGAATCAGAGATAAGTTTGCCGCTTCAAAGAAGAGGGGAATGTGGATGGGAGGAAATCCTCCACTTGGATATCTTGCTGTAGATAAAAAACTGTTGATAGATGAGAAGGACGCGGCGCGAGTTAGGACGATTTTTGAGCTCTATTTACGTTATGGCAGTGTCACCGAGCTTAAAAAAGAAATTGACAAGAGAGGTTGGCTGACCGCAACAAGAAAAACTCAAAAAGGCACTCAAGTCGGTGGGCGACCTTTCAGTAGAGGGCATTTGCGTCTAATTTTAGAAAACAGAATTTATCGAGGTGAAATTCCTCACAAAGGAATTTTTCATGCTGGGGAGCATGACCCAGTCATAGATGAGGTCCTATGGAGTGCTGTTCAACATAAGCTGGAGCAGATGTTGACTCGCCATCACACTCGACGTGATTCAGTGCATCCGATTTTTCTTGCTGGATTAATCTTTGATAGTGCAGATCGTCGCGTTGGAACTTCGCATGGAAAGAAAGATAAACGTCGGTATGCGTACTACGTGGTTAAGAACTTTCGAAGTCCTGTAGGACGAGCTACAAAAAATCTGAGTTTTAGAGTTGATCATCTTGATCGGCCAGTGATTGACGCGTTAATCTATTTTTTCAAATTTGACGCCTCAGTAACGAGCAATCTTGAAGCTGATGCGATCATTCAAATGTTGACTTCAGACTTCATGTCGGAACGTATAAAAGCTATGCGAATGGTTCTTGTACGAGCAAAGCTAAATGTTGATCATTTAGAACTTCATGTTCGAAGAAGCTTAGGGTCGGAGGCTCAGGAGCACTTGACCGCGTTTTGTATCCGTTTTGATCTTTTAAGATTCCAAAGAAATCTTTGTTTTGTGCAGTACAAAAATGAACCATTAATGAACTTGAAGCCGAAGGTTGGTGATTTGATTGCAAAGAGTCACGACTGGTTGATCGCCTTTACTTCAGGTAGGTAGGCTGATAAGGGTGCGGTCGAGACTCCGTCCACCGCCAGCTAGTTTGAGCCCCTGAGTAATCAGGGGCTTTTTCTTTGGAAGCCCCGCACCATGCGGGCTCGCGGCGGGCGATCACTTTCTCTGAATTCCAAATTTAGTCATTTCAGAGCTGATTAGGGCCCATTTCTCCCTGTATTCTCAGAAGCCATTTCAGGCAGTCCATAGTTTCACTGGGCCTTTTCTCAGCTTGGGCAATGACTAAGGGCGCCGCAGCGCCCTTTATTCCGTCTTTTAAGTGGTTGTCTACCTTTCGGTTACTCCAAGCAGCGTTCTTTGCTCACGCCAGTCTGCAGGCAGCGGCAAATTGCTGATGAGTTTTTTGGCGGTTAGTTGAGGAGGGTGTTCACCCTTCGATATCCGCTCAATGATGTCCGGTGCCAGCATGGCCATCAGCAGAAGCCTAGAGACGTAGTTAACTGTGACCTCCTCATCTTTCGCAATCATGGCCAAGCTATCTGCATCACCCTCCCTGAGTCGTTTGAACCAAACGTGACCTTTGGCAATCAAAGCCAGTAGCTTCAGATCCGGTTTGCGAACTTGGTCTTCAGGACCATTGATGATTAAACGCATGGCCATGCCACATCGTTTGAGCTCGACAGGTACTGAAATCCAAAATGACTCTTTGCTGTCTGCCGTGTGTTTCAGTGCCGATGGTTTGATTCCAATTTCGACTTTGTCTTCGTGTATCACTACTTCGTTCAGCAGCTTGTTTAAAGTCTCAATCGGCGCACTCTGTAGACGAAGTGCATGCTCTTTTGCTAGCTCCAAGGTCGCTTTGATGTCTGAGCTACTGGATTCGGCATCTTGGATTGAACCTAACCAGTCCAGAAGCCTTGCGTCATAAATCAAGAGTGATCCTTGAAGTACAGCTCCGCCAGCAAACCCTAAAAACGCGCCTTTGTCGCATTTTTTTTGCACTCAAAAAGTAATCACTTTTTTCGAAAGCGTAAATCTCATAAATTCATAAATTCGAAATCTTAGTGATTCACATCGATCTTATCGATGTGTCAAATGGAAACAAGGGTGTGCGAAAGTAACCATATTGATGGAGTTGTAGGTTTAATTTGACAAAACTAACATTTGTTCAACAAAAGCAATTTTGCTGGATGTCGTTAGATAAGGTCAATTACTCGTGTTCTCAACTGCTCGTCAATGCTTGTCCGTTTTCAGCTTGGTGTTGGCTACGTTGGCAGCTCAAGCGCAGGACCTGCCTTGGCACTTGGGTTCGATGAACAGCACGTTGGCTGCAGCGCCTGCGGCCATTAACACGGCTGGTACAAAACCTGGCCCACACGAAGTGGTGGTGGCTGTGATTGATGGTGGTGTCTTGCCTAACCACCCTAGCTTGTCTGGCCGCCTATTGCCCGGCTACGACATGATGTCTGCACCTAACAACCTCAAAGGTGGTCGCTCTGCCGATTTCGGTCCCGATGCGCGTGATGCCAAATGTGGAGAGCGTGTGACTTCTGGTACCTACCGTACACACGGTACCGAGGTGGCTAGCTTGATCGCGGGCAATGGACGTGATGGCGTTGTCGGAGTGAATCCCTCTGCAAAAATTTTGCCAATCCGTCTTTTTGGTTCATGTGCAATGACGCGTGTCGATTTGTTGGATGCCATGGCTTGGGCCGGGGGGCTGCCAGTTGCTGGCGTGCCTTCCAATCCTCATCCAGCACGTATCATTAATTTGAGTTTCTCGGGTGGCAAGCGCGTGTGTGGCCCAGATTTGCAAGAGTTGATTGATCGCTTGGCTGTGAATAAAGTATTTGTGGTCGCCGCTGTTGGCAATACTTTTGGTAAGAAGTTGGCAGAGCCTGCTAACTGCGAGGGCGTCATTTCCGTTGGTGCTGTTGATGCAGAGAACAACATTGAAAGCTATTCAGCTTTAGATGCACGCACTGTTATTTACGCGCCAGGCGGTGGCAAAAATTTGAGCGGTAACACCTCTTGGCACGGCAACAAACTGAAAGTCGCATCCTATGATGTTGACTTTAAAGGGGATGAAACGCCTTTGGGGGCTTCTCGAGGCGTGGGTACTAGCTACGCTGCGCCACTGGTTTCTGGTTTTTTATCGTTGTTATTGTCTTACCGAGCAGATATGTCGCCAGTTCAATTCATGAACGAGTTGCCTAAGTTCACGCGCATCGTGAATCCAACGGACAAGTGTTTAGACTGTGCGCCCAGAGGGTTGACAATGAGCCACTTGGTCATGCGATAGTCCTCAAAAGTTGACGATTACCTTTTTATTTGCTCACTCAGTCATATATATGTAACATTAGGTATTATATTTTGTCACTTTGACTTAATAATATCTATCATTGTTCTTACAAGTCGATTTTGGGAATTTTTCAAAATCGATTGATTGGGAGGGTTTATGAATAAAAAAATTGCTAACTTTGCAGTCATAGTTCCTAGTGTTGTTGGGGCTTTAGCTGTTGCTTCGGTGCTTTTATTTAATGGTCTGCGTCATGCACTGATCGAAGATAACGAAGTTTTAGTTCATTCGGTCGCTCAGAGTCTCTTACCTGCCTTGTTGGTGAACGACACGCAGCAAGTTGAGGCGGTGATGAAGGCGCTAGAGAGTTATCCTGGTGTCGAGTCTGCAGAGTTGATTAATGCACAAGGCGCTTCGATTGCAAGTTATGAGAGAGCTGGGCAATCCATAGATCCCACGTCAATGGCATTTGAATTGGCATCTGCTGGGGATGATTCCAATCAAATTCATGTAACGGCACCCCTTACGTTTGATAGCTTGATCGTCGCTAATTTGCACATCGCAGTGAACTTGTGGCCAACATATTTGCGCATCATCATTTGGCTGGGTTTGTTGCTGATTGTTCCAAGTGTGGTCTATGTTGTTGTCAAACAACTTCGTCTCAAGCTACGTTTTGAAGTAATTGGTCATGGTGGGGGTTCCACGGGGGGCGTGCATGATTCCTTTGATGTGAAGCAGGCTGTGAATGCTGCTATGAGTGAGGCTCAGATCAGTCTCGAGTATCAACCTATCATACGAATGGGTGATGGTGGTTTGTTTGGCATGGAGGTTGTCGTTTGCTGGTGCCATCCTTCAGGGCAAACATTGCACATATCGCCTTCTGAGTTTTTGGCGGTGGCAGAGCAGAGCGGTATTTGTGTGCCGTTTGATGATTGGTTGTTAATGACTGCATGTGATCAAGCTTCAGCTTGGCAGCGCCAATATGGCCCTTTGGTTCTCTGCATCAATATCAGCTCGTCTCAGTTTCAAAATTCTGAGTTCCCTAAGAGGGTCCGTGCAATTTGTGAGGAGACCCAATATCCACATCAACTTCTTGAGCTAGAGGTCAATGAAACGGCGTTGTCACTCCAGTCTCAACAAACCACACTAAATATTCAGTCGTTTGAAGCACAAGGCTTGACGGTCACGATAGATGATTTTGGGTTAACGCAAAGCTCACTCGATTTGTTAGGAGCTTTCTCGATTGGCAAGGTCAAACTTGATCGTAAATTGGTAAGGCGTATTGGAAGCGATGAGCAAGTCTTAGCGCTTGTTCAAGCTACGTTGACGCAAGCTGTTGTGCAGGATATCCAAATGATGGTAGATGGGGTTGATTCATTGAATCAACATGATGTGCTCCAACGCATGGGTTGTATTTTGGGGCAGGGGGCACATTTTTGTCAGCCTTTAACTGCTCATGCCTTTGAAGCGTTCTTGGTTAACCGCCCTATCGATACTGACGCGCGTAACATCGCCCCAGCGTCCGCTCAGAGGCAGAGCTATAAAGCGGTAAGGGGGGCGGCTGCGTGAGTGATTCACTTCTACATTAGAAGCGTGGTTGCACATCGTCTGTGCTTGTTGGCTCATCTAAATAACCCACAGCGGGAGCCCACTGACTGATACAGGTTAGGATTTGCTTTTGTGTCGTTACAAAATGCAAGTCACTTTGAATGATTGAGTTTTTAAGCGCTAATGCTTGAATAGCTGAAGTTTGAAGTCCTAGTGAGCTTAGCGCTTCAGATGTTAATTGCGCATGGCTAGGTATGCGCAGGCTGATTTAGTGAGTGCAGTCTTGTTAAGAATCGCTCTGATCCAAACTGGATTAGCCAGCGCAGTTTGAGTTACACAAATGCAGCCAAGCAAGGCAGTTCCCAGAGTTGGATTTTTATTTGTATTTTGTTGCGCTGTATTTGTTTTACATCGATGGTGGCATTTTTGCCTTGCAATACAAATGCTAGTTATTGATGGTTGTAATAATTGTGTTTTGCAGTTCAGCGGTAACTTCAGGCATGATGCCAAACCAAGCGTGAAAAGCGGGTCGAGCTTGGTGAAGAAGCATTCCTAGGCCATTCACTGTCGTGTTGCCGCGTTGACGTGCGTTTTCTAGCAAAGGCGTTTCAAGTGGAACGTAGATGGCATCTGACACCAGTGCTGTGCGTGGGAGTTGATCAAGGTGGATGTCCAATGCTTCTTGTCCATGCATACCTAGGCTGGTTGTATTAACAAGTAGGTTACAGCCCCCCAAGGCCTGATGTCGGTCGCTCCAATCATGGGACGTGACAATTCCCCCCAACTCTTTTGCTAACGCATCGGCTTTGCTTCGTGTTCGGTTAAGAATTCGAATTTCTTTTGCGCCTGCATCTAGTAAGCTAACCACGATTGCGCGCGCTGCACCTCCCGCCCCTAAAACAGCAATAGGGCCTGCATCAGCCCGCCATTTGGGTTGTGCTTCGTACAAACTTTGCATGTAACCAAAGCCATCATTATTGAACCCATGAAGTGCTCCATCAGGTTGCACCACGATGGTGTTGATTGCTCCCATTCGTTTCGCCAGCGGATCTATCCAGTCCATGTACTGCATTGCCGAAACTTTGTGAGGGATTGTGATGTTGCAGCCGGCCATTCCTAACGCCTTGAGTCCACGAATGGCTTTTTCAAGATCGGGGGGGGCTACAGGGAATAGTCCGTATGTGCCATGAAGCTCGTACTTGTGAATCCAATGGTTATGAATTGCAGGAGATCGCGAATGTCCGACGGGCCAGCCAATAACGCCGGCCATGATGAATGATTTGTTCATTGTGAAGGTGTGAAACGGAGCCCCAATGTTAGCGAAGGAGACGGTTGTGTTTTGAGGTCCTTTTTCTTTCGGTTTTTTGAGTGTGCACATGCTTATATGCGAATCAATCCAGATTTTGGTTAGGAAGCACATTCAGAAAATACGCTAAGTAGTTGCGTTGACTGGTTTTTTTCTACAAATAAACAACAGAAAAAAATCTATAAATGTGGTTTTTGGTGGTTTGTTTGTTAAAATTAGCTCAAGGAGTCCATATGTCTAATCAATCTGATTCGCTCGAAAGTGTTGTTATCGGTGACGGCGTTGTCGTCAAAGGTACCTTTACTGTTCCTTCAAAGGCTATTATCAATGGTGTTATTGAAGGTGATTTAACCGCAGAAGAGGTGCTAATTGGCCCAACAGGTAAGATTACAGGCCGAGTTTCGGCTAAGGTGATCGATGTTCGCGGTCAGCTCCATAACACCATCATCTCTGAGAAGAGTTTGATTGTTCGTTCTACAGGAAAAATCGCTGGCAAGGTTCAATACTCAGAAATCGAGATTGAAAAAGGCGGCGAAATCGAAGGTACCTTGAGTCAAGATGCCAATGGCCCTGTGCTTAATGTGGGTAGCTCGGTCGCTTAATTCGGGCTTGTTTAGATGATTCGTCGAATTTTGACTGCAGTTCGCTTACTTCCTGGCTTGGTGTCAGATGGTTGGACTCGCCAGTACGATGATGCGCGGATTATTCTTGAGCAAAACGGTGACCTCCATTACTTAAACCTCAGTGGGCGCGTCCAGCGCCTCTTGGTGCGCGGTGGTATTTTGGCGACTGCGGCAATGTTGGTTGCCATCGTGGTGTTGCTCGTGACCAGCCTCAGTTTGATGATGAGTCGGGCTAAGTTGGAGCGTTCCCATGAAGAGGTATATCGCGCGCTTTTAAGTAGTGCGTCTGATAGCGAAAGCGTTGATCAGTTGACCATGAGCGACGAGCAAATGGTTGCGCTGGCTCAAACGATTCGCGATCGGGATATGAGCATTCGTCGCTTCGTTGACACCTCAATGGTCGCAGTTTCGCAAGAAAACGTGACCATGAAATCTCAGCTTGAGTCGTCTGGTCTGACTGAAAAAATCGTCAAAATCATTCAGCAAAACGCAGCGAATGGTGGATTTAACTTGGAAGACGATGTCAAAAGCAATCCGTTGCTTCGTGGCAAAGTGGCAGACGAGTTGTCGACTAATCGAGGGTTGCGTGAGGTCTTGTATGCGCTGCCTAGCGTCATGCCGGTGCCAAATTACAGCGTGACCTCTGATTTTGGCGTGCGTCGCCATCCAATTTCAGGGCAAACCCATTTCCACACAGGACTGGATTTGTTGAGTCAGACGGGTGATGAAAAGGTTCACCCCGTGAAGCCTGGCGTCGTGGTTTTGGCTCAGTTTCATACGCAGTACGGCAATACTGTTGTGATTCGCCACACCAACGGGGTTGAGTCGCTCTACGCGCATTTGGCGAACATTGAAGTGAAATTGGGTGACAAAGTCACTAACGAATCGGTGTTGGGCAACATTGGCAGCACTGGTTCTTCGTCGACAGGTAAACACCTGCATTTGGAAATCTTGATTGGTGGTTATCCAGTCAACCCGCAAAAAGTTATACGGACGGCACAATATGTTCAACAAATCCAAAACCAACAACGTTAATCAGTCCAATGCCAATAACTCGGCTCAGGAGGTCGAGGACGAGCATTTGGAATCTGAAGTTGAAGAGGTCTCAGAGCTGTCTGACGCTGTCATTTCCGCTCCTGTAGCTGCACCACAAAACCCAACACCACGTAATAGCATGATGGACATGATTTCAACAACAGCCACGAAACCTTCAATTCTGAGCGAGGGTTTCTCCTTTCGTGGTGAGATTGCTGCCAAAGGCGCGATTCACGTGGAAGGCGCATTGAATGGCCAAATTCAAGTGGATGAACTCACCATCGGTGCACGCGGTCAAGTCGAAGGTGTGGTGACTTGTTCTAGCTTGCACATCAAGGGTAAGTTTTCTGGTACGGCAACTTGCAATGAATTGATCGTGACATCCTCAGCCTCTGTCGATGGTCATGTGGTTTATCAAACTTTGTCGGTTCAAAAGGGCGCGTCGATCAAGGGCGAGCTTTTGCTGGTTAAGTAATCAGATCGTTTTTAACCACGCCTCGTTTGTTTATGAGCCAAGAAGACTTGCAAATTAACGGCGACTTGTTGCGCTTGCGACGTGAGGCACGTGGTTGGGTTTTGAGTGACATGGCAACGCGTGCTTGCATGTCCGTGAAGCAAATTCGTCAGCTGGAAGAGGGGGGCATTAGCTCTTTCTACAGTGAAGCCGTCAAGCTCACCTCCGCAAGAAAAGTCGGTGCTTTGTTGGGCTTGTCTGCTGAAGAAGTGGTCGTTCAAGAAACGCTCACATCCTCTGGCATTGAAGAGATCACGACTGAAATCGTCGATGTACCGGTGGTTGAAGTCGAAGCGATCGACGTGCTGCTGGCTGAGCAACCTACGGATGATGTTGCCAGCGAAGCTTCTGTAGAAGCTGAAGTTTCTCATCCCGCTGTGCCAGCTAAAGATGCCAAATCAAAAATTTGGGTGACTGCCGCTTTATTTGCTGTTGCTTTGGCTGTTGCTGCCTACATGCAACCCAAAGAGGACGAGGTTGCTGAACCCGCCCCGCCGTTGCAGGCTGTGCCTTCTGATGCCGTTGATCCAGCGAGCGTTGCCAGTGCCAGTGCCAGTGAAGCAGCGGCTTCAGCCACTGAGTCTCAGGCTTCAGCGGCGGTTGCAGCCAGTGCGCCTCGTGCGGCAATGCCTGCATCCAGTGCAGTGGCGTCTGTTGTTCGTGCTGCAAGCGCTGCTGTTACTGCCGCCTCGATTGCACCAGCCGCAAGCAAAGCACCCTAAGCGCATTTGCGTTTAAAAAAGAGCCGCGCATGCGGCTCTTTTAGTTTTTAGCACCGAGTGAAAGTGCTTCTTGACGGCTTTTCATGCATTGCGCCTCATCGATTTCTTGCAGCGACCACCCGCCCATTTGTGATTGGCACAACGCGTGTAGTCCTTGTATCCACACAGGGTTGTCGTTGAGGCATGGAATGTAGTGAAACGCCCTGCCGCCCGCATGCAAGTAGGCCTCTTGGGCTTCTTGTGAAATTTCTTCCAAGGTTTCTAGGCAGTCGCTGGTAAAGCCTGGGCAAATTAAATCGACGCGCTTGATACCTTGTTGTGCCAAGGCGATGAGCGTGGGTTCTGTGTAGGGTTCGAGCCACTTGGCTTTGCCGAACCGCGATTGGAACGTCACCATGTATTGCGCTTTGGTTAAGCCTAAGGTTTCACCAAGTAGTCGAGCAGTTTTGTAGCACTCGCAGTGATAAGGGTCACCAAGGTGCAACGTGCGTTCAGGGACACCATGAAAACTCATGACCAAGCGGTCAGCCTGACCGTGCTGTGCCCAATGTGCGCGCACACGATCTGCCAGCGCTTGGATGTAAGTCGGGTGATCGTGGTAATGGTTGATGAAACGCAACTCTGGCAATACGCGTGTACGCAGACCCCAGTGGTAGATGGCATCAAACACACTGGCGGTGGTGGTGCCTGAGTACTGCGGATAAGCGGGCAATACCAAAACGCGCGTGAAGCCCTCGGACTTGAGTGCATCCATTTGGTCAGGAATGGAGGGATTGCCGTATCGCATGGCATAGCGCACGGTCACGGCCTCACCGTGTGCGTGAAACACCTCTTGAAGCGCCTGTGCTTGCTTGCTTGTCCAAACCTTGAGCGGTGAACCTTCGGAGGTCCAAATGCTGGCGTACTTCGCCGCAGATTTGGCTGGACGTACACGCAAGATGATGCCGTGCAAGATCGCCATCCAGATAAGCCGAGGAATTTCGACCACGCGATGGTCGCCTAAGAACTCTGCAAGGTATCGGCGTACAGCGGATGCGGTAGGTTCGTCAGGTGTTCCCAAATTACACAGCAACACCGCTGTGCGTGATGCTTGTCCGTGTATGTAGGACGGCTCTGGCTTGAAGGTCGGTTGAATCATGATGCGGTATTCTCGCCCAGCATGCTAGACCTTTCAAAAATTCGCGCGATAACCCTCGACCTTGATGACACATTGTGGCCCGTGTGGCCCACCATCGCCCGCGCTGAGGTGGTGTTGCAGGATTGGCTGACCATTCATGCGCCGCAAACTGCACAGCTGTGCTCAGATGCTGCTGTTAAAAAGAAAATCCGCATGGCCGTTAACCAGCGCCACACCGACCAAGCACATGATTTGACTTTTTTAAGACGAGCGGCCATTCGCGAGAGCTTGTTGCAAGCCGGCGATGATCCTGATTTGGCGGATCCCGCTTTTGATGTGTTTTTTGCTGAGCGTCAGAACGTGACATTGTTTGATGGTGTGGAGCAAGCGCTGCAACGTTTGTCGGCGCGCTATCCGTTAGTGGGGTTGTCAAACGGCAATGCCGATGTGTTTCGCACGGCCGCAGGGCCTTATTTCAAAGCCTCGGTGAGCGCACGGTTGTTTGGTGTGGCTAAGCCTGATGTGCGCATTTTTCATGCGGCGGCGGCTGAGTTGAATTTACCGGCTGATGCCGTCTTGCATTTGGGTGATGACGCCAACACCGATGTGCTGGGTGCATTCAATGCGGGCATGCAAACCGCGTGGATCAACACGCAAAGCCATGATTGGCCACATGACTTTGCCCCACCTTTAACCGTGAATCACTTGGCTGAGTTGTGTGACCACTTGTTGGCCTGAGCGAACAGCACCTTCTAAGGTTGAGGGGTAAGGGCCGCAGATGTAGTCGCCGCAGGCCCAGAGCCCCTGGGCCACAAACGACTCGGGCCTGTTTAGCCGCGGTGTGCAGGCGAGCGTGGCACGTTTTTCCACCACGGTTTGAACGAACTCTAAGTGGGTGAGCCCCAGTTGCTCGCTCAGTTGGGCGTGGACCTGTTCGGCCACCTCATCACGCTCTGCATCGCATGCGCTGACGACAGCGGCGAGCAAGCCGTGTTGCGCTGACAGCGCGCCTTTGTCAAACACAAACTGCGCAGGCGCAGTGGCCGAGCTGTGCAGCGCGAGCATGGGGCGAGACAAGCCTTTGAAGCCTTCATCTTTGCAATGCAGGTAGACCGTGGCAATCGCAGTGTGTGACAGCTCTGCGCATGCATAAGCCCACTTCGGTGCGACCTCTGCGGTGAGGCGTGCTGCCTCCCAAGGCGGGCACGCCAGCAGCACGGTTTGGTCGGTGCTGAGCAGTTCATCAACGCGTGCCGCTGAGATGCGTGTGCCAAGCTCAATGTGTGCGCCTTTTTCGCCAAGCCATTGCAAGCAAGTCTCTGGCAGCAACGCGCCTAAATCGACACGCGGCATCAGCAGGTCGGTGCTGCCTGCGCCGCCGAGCAGTGCGTCGTGCAAGACGCGCAAAAATACGGTGGCGCTGGCTTCACGCATGGGCGTGTTGAGGGCGGAAAGACACAAAGGCTCGATGAGTTGCTGCATCACCCGAGGGCTAAGCGCCGATACCTCACAAAGCTCTGCCACTGTCAAACTTGGTGGGCATTCAAACTGCGCGCGTTGCCATCCCCAAGCGGCTTGGATGAGGCTTGCTTTGTCCTGCATGCGCCAACCCTGTGCGCGAGCGATACCCGCGAGTAAGTTGAATGGCATGGGCCAATCGGGCAAGCTCAAACCTTGTCCGTCTGCATAGCGAAGGTCGAGGGGCAAGCGTTGCACCAGGGCCTCGGGGTTGAGGCCGACGGTACGCATCAGGGCGAGCGTGTCGCGGTACGCCCCAATGAGCACATGCTGGCCATTGTCCAAAGGCTTGCCAGCAAAACTTTGCGTCAAGCTGCGGGCACGGCCACCAGCGGTGTTGGCAGCTTCAAACAGCTGCACATGCCAACCCGCTTGGGTGGCGGCCACGGCAGCGGCCAAACCCGCCCAGCCTGCGCCCACGATGGTGAGTTGCTTCATGCCGCGATGGGTAACTTAGAAACGACCCAGGGCCTGCATCTTCCAAGCCAGCCAGAGCTTGCGCAGCGGCGTGAGGGCGACGCGTTGCTTGAGCACAGGAAACTGTTGGGCTTCAATTTCGCGCAGCAACGTGCGGTAAATGCTGGCCATCATCAGCCCCGGCTTCTGGTGTTTCCAGTCATGCGTGGGCAACAACGCCAAGGCTTCGTCATACAACGCATGGGCGCGGGCGGCTTGAAATTGCATCAAGGCTTGAAATCGCTCTGAATCCAAGCGGTTCAAAATTTCGTGTGCTTTCACATCAAACTGTTGAAGCTCAGTGACAGGCAGGTAAATGCGGCCACGCAGTGCGTCTTCACCCACGTCGCGAATGATGTTGGTGAGCTGAAAGGCTTGGCCCAACTTGTGCGCGTAGGCGGTGGTCGCCGCATCGGTTTGACCAAAAATCTTGGCCGACACTTCGCCCACCACGCCTGCTACCAAGTGGCAGTAGCGCGTGAGGTTGGGGTAGTCGAGGTAACGCGTTTGGGTCAGGTCCATCTCGCAGCCGTCGATCACCGATTGCAACGCAGCTTCTTCGATGTTGAACTCTGCCACGCAGGGCATCAGCGCTTGCGTGACCGGGTGGTTGGGGTTGCCCGCGAACGCTTGGCGTACCTCGTTGTGCCACCACGCCAGCTTGCTGGCCGCGACGCCGGGGTCGCTCACCTCATCGACCACATCGTCCACCTCGCGGCAAAAGGCATAAAACGCCGTGATGGCGGCGCGACGCTGCGGTGGCAAAAACAAAAAGGCATAGTAAAAGCTGCTGCCTGAGGCAGAGGCTTTTTGTTGAACGTAGTCTTGAGGTGTCATGTGCGCCCGATTATCGGGCACACCGATTGCGCGTTGAGGGCGCTGGGTTTACATGCGCAAGCAGCGCCAGACGATGCGAAGCATGTCCAGCTTCTTCAGTGTGGGGCGGGCAAGCTGTGTGTGGTCGGCAGTTTCTGGTCGGGCATCCAAGTGGTCCAAGATGCACAAGCCACCTTGCACCACAGCGCGCAGCTCCCAGCCAGCACGGCCTTTGACTTGGTGAACCAAAGGCGCGCCTTGCGTCATCAACGTGCGTGCAAAACGCAGCTCTTCTTGCAGTGTGTGGTCTTGGGGTAAGTAGTTGCGGCCACGGCGCAAGTCGTCGGCGCGGTCTTGCCACAAGTTGATCAGCTGCAAAGCGGTGCAAATGGCGTCGCTTTGCGCCAGCGCGGTGGCATCGCTCACACCATACAAATGCAGCATCAAACGGCCCACAGGGTTGGCCGAGCGGCGGCAATAGTCCAGCAGTTCGGCTCGGTTTCTGTAGCCTTGGCCCACGCTGGTGTAGACCACGTCTTGCTCGAAGGCGTCGAGCAGGTCAAACAACGGCGGGTGGGGCAGTTGGTGTTGCTCAGCCACTTGGCGCAGCGGGGTAAAGACATGCGGCCAGCGCACGCTGGGCACATAGGCCGTGCGCGTGTGGCTGAGGCACTGTTGCAAATCTGCGCGGTATTCGCCCAAGGCGTCTAAACGGTGGTGTGCGGGGTCAAAGCCTTCGTCTGCTAAATCGTCTGCGGTGCGGGCAAAGTGGTACAGCGCGGCAACGGTTGGGCGCAAGCGGGCAGGGCAGAGCCAGGAGGCGACGGGAAAGTTTTCGTAGTGGTCGATGCGAGACATAAATTGCCCTTATTGTCGCTTGGCCTTGTAAATTCAAGGCCGACGGAGATCGGTTACATTACTAACCAATCGGTCATTAGTAATTTTGAAGACTTTATGGTTCCCACAATCTCCACCCATTCCCGTTGGCTTTTGACATGTCTCAGTGCCGCTTTGTTGCTTGGCTGTAGCAAGGCGCCCCCCGAGCAGGAGCCCGTGCGCGCCGTGAAAGTGGTCACCGTGGGCGCTTCGGCCACGTCGTTTGACTTGGAGTTTTCGGGCGAGGTGCGGGCGCGTGTGGAGTCAAGCCTCGGGTTTCGTGTGGGCGGCAAGTTGATTGCGCGTCAAGCAGAGCTTGGTCAACGTGTGAAAGCCGGTCAGCAGCTCGCGCAGATTGACCCGCAGGACTACCGCGTGACGGCTGACGCCGCCGCGGCACAACTGATTGCCGCCCAGAGCAACCGCGATGTGGCTGCTGCTGATTTGAAGCGCTACCAGGGCCTGTTCGAACAAGGCTTCATCAGCGCCGCAGAGCTAGAGCGCCGCCAAGCCAACGACAAGGCCGCGCACGCCCAATGGCGTCAAGCACAAGCCCAAAGCACGGTGCAGGGTAACCAATCCAATTACACGCACCTGCTGGCCGATGGTGCGGGGGTGATCACCTCTGTCGATGCTTCGGCGGGCCAAGTGGTTGCGGCCGGTCAACCCGTGGTGCGTTTGGCTTTGGATGGTCCGCGTGATGTGGTGTTTTCCGTGTCGGAAGACAAGTTGGCATCGTTGAAAGCCGGCGTGTTGGTGGATGTGCGCCAGTGGGCCGATGGCAAAACCTATGAAGCCAAAGTGCGCGATGTCTCGGCCAGCGCCGATGCCATTACCCGCACGTTTGTGGTCAAAGCCGCATTGCCTAAAGAAGCCGATCCCGTGTTGGGCTCGACGGTGACGGTGAGTTTGCGTGCCGCCAATTTGAAGGGCGAGACGCCGCGCATCAAGCTGCCTACCCACGCCCTGCGTACCGAAGCCGGTGCCACATCGGTATGGCTGCTGGACTCCACCACCATGACCGTCAAAGCGCAAACCATTCAAGTCACAACGGCCGACGGCAATGAAGCCGTGGTCGATTCAGGTTTGCAAAACGGCGACCAAGTGGTGGTGTCGGGCGTGCATGTGTTGACGGCCGGACAAAAGGTGTCGATCTTCGGCGCCGCCAAGTGAGGTGAGCATGGAAAAGTTCAACCTCTCGCAGTGGGCCATTGAGCACCCCGCACTGACCCGTTACTTGATGGTCGTGCTCATGGTGTTGGGCATGGCCTCTTATTTCCAGTTGGGACAAGACGAAGACCCGCCGTTCACTTTCCGTGCGATGGTGGTGCGCACCTACTGGCCGGGCGCGACGGCTCAGCAAGTGGCGGAGCAAGTCACCGACAAGCTGGAGCGCACGCTGCAAGAGGTGCCCTATGCCGACAAGATTCGCAGCTACTCCAAGCCCGGTGAGTCGCAAATCATTTTTCAAATCAAGGACTACTCCAAGCCTGCGGATGTACCCAATGTTTGGTACTCCGTGCGCAAGAAGATTGGCGACATTCGCTACACCTTGCCGCAGGGTGTTCAGGGTCCATTTTTCAACGATGAATTTGGCGATGTGTTTGGCGTGATTTATGCCCTCGATGCGCCGGGCTTCACCCCCGCAGAGGTGAAGAAATTTGCTGATGATGTGCGCCAACAACTTTTGCGCGTGAAAGACGTGGCCAAGGTGGAACAGTTTGGCGTGCAAGACGAAAAAATCTTTGTCGAAATTCCCCAAAAGCGTTTGGTGCAACTCGGCCTCGACCTCAATGCGGTGCTGGCGCAGTTGGGCCAAGAGAACGCGGTAGAAAACGCAGGCACGATTCAAACGCCCCTGGATGTGTTGCAAGTGCGCATTGACGGTCAGTTTGAAACCGAAGAGCAATTGCGCGCCATGCCCATCCGTGGCAGCTCAGGTCAGCAAGTGAAGTTGGGTGACATTGCCCAGGTCAAACGCGGCTATGTCGAGCCTGCCGTCGTGAAGGTGCATCACCAAGGTAAACCTGTCATCGCACTCGGCGTGTCGATGGCCAAAGGCGGCGACATCATTGCTTTGGGTAAATCCCTTGAAGTGGCGGCAACGCGCATTGAAAAAACCTTGCCAGCGGGTGTCACGCTTGCCCAAGTGCAAGACCAACCCAAGGCGGTGTCTAAATCTGTCGGTGAATTTGTCCGTGTGTTGATCGAGGCTGTGCTGATTGTTTTGGCGGTCAGCTTTGTGGCGTTGGGTTTGCACAAAGGCGGGCGCTATGGTTGGTATGTGGATGTGCGCCCAGGCTTGGTGGTGGCCATCACGATTCCCTTGGTGTTGGCCATGACATTCTTGGCCATGAACTACTGGGGCATTGGCCTGCACAAAATTTCGTTGGGTTCGCTCATCATCGCCTTGGGGTTGTTGGTGGACGATGCCATCATTGCGGTGGAAATGATGGTGCGCAAAATGGAAGAGGGCTACGACCGCGTGCGTGCCGCCACCTTTGCGTACGAAGTGACCGCCATGCCCATGCTGACGGGCACGCTCATCACAGCTGCGGGTTTCTTGCCCATTGGTATGGCCAAGTCGACTGTGGGTGAATACACCTTTGCCATTTTTGCGGTGACCGTCATTGCGTTGGTGCTGAGCTGGTGGGTGTCGGTGTACTTTGTGCCCTACTTGGGTACCTTGCTGTTGCAAGTCAAGCCGCACGGCGAACACGGCGGCGAGCATGAGTTGTTTGACAGCCCGTTTTACCAACACTTTCGCAAAGCGGTGACGTGGTGTGTTGAGTACCGTTGGCAAGCCATTGGCATCACTTTGTTGTTGTTCGCTTTGGGCTTGGTGGGCATGAGCCGTGTGCAACAGCAGTTTTTCCCAGACTCGGCGCGTCCAGAAATTTTGGTGGACTTGTGGTTCCCCGAAGGTACCTCGTTCAAAGAGAACGAGGCTGTGACCCAAGCCGTCGAGCAGCGACTGCTCAAAGAGCACGGCGTGCAAACCGTGAGCACTTGGATTGGTTCGGGTGCGCCACGTTTTTACTTGCCGCTGGATCAGGTGTTTCCGCAATCCAACGTCTCGCAAATTGTGGTCGTACCAGAAGATTTGAAGCACCGTGAATCCTTACGGTTGGCTTGGCCTGCCATGCTGGCGCAAGAGTTTCCAGAGGCGCGTGCCCGTGTGAAGCTGCTGCCCAATGGCCCGCCCGTGCCTTACCCGGTTCAGTTTCGTGTGGTTGGCTCAGACCCCAAGCTGCTGCGTGTGCGGGCGGATGAGGTCAAGGCAGCCATGCGTGCCAACGCGGCCACGCGCGGTACGAACGACAACTGGAACGAAAACGTCAAAGCCATCAGCTTGGACGTTGACCAAGCCAAGGCGCGCAACTTGGGCGTGAGCAACCAGTCGATTGCCCAAGCCGTACGCACGTTGTTGGTGGGCTCCACCGTCGAGCAATTCCGCGAAGACAACAAGCTGATCGACATCGTGTTGCGCCAACCGCTCGAAGAGCGTGACGCCATCACCGATTTGGGCAATGCGTATGTGCCCACCAGCTCGGGGCGCATGATCCCGCTGGCGCAAATTGCCAAGCTCAGCTTCACGTGGGAGCCCGGCGTCATGTGGCGCGAGGGGCGTGAATACGCCATTACCGTGCAGTGCGACATCATCGAAGGCTTGCAAGGCGCGACCGTGACCAAGCAGTTGCTGCCAGATTTGAAGCAAATTGAGGCCAAGTGGGCTCAGACGGAAGCTGCCAATTACCGCATTGAGGTGGCGGGTGCGGTGGAGGAAAGCTCCAAAGGCTCCAGCTCTATTTCGGCAGGCATGCCCGTGATGTTGTTCATCACGTTCACCTTGCTGATGTTGCAGCTGCAAAGCTTTAGCCGTGCGATGTTGGTGTTTTTGACCGGCCCGTTGGGCATGGCGGGTGTGGCTGGCGCTTTGTTGGCGCTGAATCGCCCGTTCGGCTTTGTGGCCTTGTTGGGCGTGATTGCCTTGATGGGCATGATTCAACGCAACTCGGTGATCTTGATTGACCAAATCGAGCAAGATCGTGCCAGCGGTGTGCCTGCGTGGGAAGCGATTGTGGAGTCTGCCGTGCGCCGCTTGCGCCCGATTGTGCTGACCGCAGCAGCGGCTGTGTTGGCCATGATTCCGCTCACGCGAAGCATTTTCTGGGGCCCCATGGCCGTTGCCATCATGGGTGGCTTGATGGTGGCTACCGTCTTGACGCTGTTGGCTTTGCCTGCTATGTACGCGGCATGGTTTAAGGTCGAAAAGCCGTCTAAAATGGCAAGCTGACCGATTTCAAACGGGTGGTCTTCCCAGGCCACCCGTTGTTATTTAGAAACCCGCGCGGGTGGCGAAATTGGTAGACGCACCAGGTTTAGGTCCTGACGTCCGCAAGGATGTGCGGGTTCGAGTCCCGCCCCGCGCACCACTTGATTGATAGCAAGCGGCCCCAAGGCCGCTGCTGACCCTGCCAAATTAGGAGAAAAACATGGCTGTGACCGTTGAAACTTTGGAAAAGCTGGAACGCAAAATCACGTTGAGCTTGCCTTTGGATGTGATTACCAAAGAAGTGGATGTGCGTTTGAAGCGCGTGGCTCGCCAAGTCAAGATTGACGGTTTCCGTCCAGGTAAAGTGCCCATGAACATCGTGGCACAACGCTACGGTTATTCCACACAGTTCGAAGTGATGAACGACAAAGTGGGCGAAGCCTTTGCTGTGGCCACCAACGAAGCCAAGTTGCGCGTCGCTGGTCAGCCTCGCATCACAGAAAAAGAAGGTGCTCCTGAAGGCCAAATGCAATTCGAAGCCATCTTCGAGGTGTACCCAGAAGTGAAGTTTGCCGACATGGGCAGCGTCGAAGTGGAAACGGTGTCTGCCGAAGTGACAGACGCCGCGATCGACAAAACCATTGACATCTTGCGCAAGCAACGCCGCACATTCGCCCAACGTGGTTTGGACGGCGCCGCTGCTGACGGCGACCGCGTGACCATCGACTTCGAAGGCAAGATCGACGGCGAGCCTTTCCAAGGCGGCAAAGCCGAAGACTTCCAGTTCTTGCTCGGCGAAGGTCAAATGCTCAAAGAGTTCGAAGATGCTGTGCGCGGCATGAAGTCTGGCGAAAGTAAGACTTTCCCTCTGAGCTTCCCTGCCGATTACCACGGCAAAGAAGTGGCTGGCAAGCAGTCTGACTTCTTGGTGACTTTGAAGAAAGTCGAAGCGGCTCACTTGCCAGAAGTGACCGACGAATTGGCCAAATCTTTGGGTGTGGCCGAGGCAACTGTGGCTGGCTTGCGCGCTGACATCAAGAAAAACTTGGAGCGCGAAGTCAAGTTCCGCTTGTTGGGCCGCAACAAGCAAGCGGCTTTGGATGCTGTGGCAACCAAGGCAGAACTCGACTTGCCTAACGCCAGCGTGCAAGCTGAGTTGGAGCGCATGGTTGAAGGTGCTCGCGCTGACCTCAAGCAACGCGGTATCAAAGACGCTGACAAGGCGCCAATTCCTGACGACATCTTCCGCCCACAAGCTGAAAAGCGCGTGCGCATGGGCTTGGTGGTGGCCGACTTGGTTCGCGCCAACGACTTGCAAGCTACGCCTGAGCAAATCAAAGCGCACATCGAAGAGTTGGCCTCTAGCTACGAAAAGCCTGCTGACGTGGTGCGTTGGTACTACAGCGACATGAGCCGTTTGGGTGAAGTCGAAGCCATCGTCATTGAAAACAACGTGACCGACTTCATCTTGTCTAAAGCCAAGGTGAATGCCAAGGCCATTTCATTCGACGAATTGATGGGTCAGCAAGGCTGATTCACCTACAAGGAAACAACATGAGCACACTGGATACACAAGCCTTGGGCATGGTTCCCATGGTCATTGAGCAGTCGGGCCGCGGCGAGCGGTCTTACGACATCTATTCACGTTTGCTTAAAGAGCGCGTGATTTTTTTGGTGGGCGAGGTCAATGACCAAACCGCCAACTTGGTGGTGGCTCAGTTGTTGTTCTTGGAGAGCGAAAACCCAGACAAGGACATTTCGCTTTACATCAATTCCCCTGGTGGTTCGGTGAGCGCTGGCATGTCGATTTACGACACCATGAACTTCATCAAGCCCCACGTGTCGACACTGTGCATTGGCATGGCTGCCAGCATGGGCGCGTTCTTGTTGGCCGCAGGCGAAAAGGGCAAGCGCTTCTCGTTGCCTAACTCCAAGGTCATGATTCACCAGCCTTTGGGCGGTACACGTGGCCAAGCAACCGAGATTGAAATTCACGCCCGTGAAATCTTGAAAACACGCGAGCAATTGAACAAGATCTTGGCCGAGCGCACAGGCCAGCCGTTGGAAAAAATCCAGCGCGATACCGAACGCGATTACTACTTGAGCGCAGACGAAGCCAAAGAATACGGTTTGGTCGATCAAGTGATCAGCAAACGCGGTTAAACGCCACATCTCAGACAAGTACCTCATGGTTGATAAAAAAAGCGCTTCTGGCGAAAAAACGCTGTACTGCACCTTTTGCGGTAAGAGCCAGCACGAAGTCAAAAAACTCATCGCAGGCCCTTCGGTCTTCATTTGCGACGAGTGCATTGACTTGTGCAATGAAATCATCCGTGATGAATTGCCCGGCTTAGAGGCTGCCAAAGAAAACGGCAGCGAGCTGCCAACACCAGCGGAAATCAAAGCCAACCTCGACAACTACGTGATTGGTCAAGAGCCTGCCAAGCGCACTTTGGCTGTGGCGGTGTACAACCACTACAAGCGCTTGAAGCACAAAGAGTCGTCTAAGAAAGACGACGTCGAGTTGACCAAGAGCAACATCTTGCTGATTGGCCCCACAGGCTCAGGCAAGACCTTGCTCGCGCAAACCATGGCCCGCATGCTGAATGTGCCCTTCGTCATGGCCGACGCCACCACCTTGACCGAAGCCGGTTATGTGGGCGAGGACGTTGAGAACATCATTCAAAAGCTGCTGCAAAGCTGTGACTACGATGTTGAACGCGCGCAGCGCGGCATTGTGTACATCGACGAAATCGACAAAATTTCTCGCAAGTCAGACAACCCCTCTATCACCCGTGATGTGTCGGGTGAGGGCGTGCAACAAGCCTTGCTCAAGCTGATCGAAGGCACGATGGCGAGCATTCCACCTCAAGGTGGTCGCAAGCACCCCAACCAAGACTTTTTGCAAATCGACACCACCAACATCTTGTTCATTTGCGGCGGTGCGTTTGCAGGGCTTGAGAAGGTCATTGAAAACCGCACAGAAGCTTCTGGCATTGGCTTTGGTGCAACCGTCAAGAGCAAAGAGTCACGCAGCTTGTCAGAGGTGTTTGGCGAGGTGGAGCCCGCGGACATCATCAAGTTTGGTTTGATCCCTGAACTCGTGGGCCGTATGCCCGTGGTCGCCACCTTGGCTGAGTTGACCGAAGACGCCTTGGTGCAAATCTTGACCGAGCCAAAGAACGCGCTGGTCAAGCAATACAGCAAGCTCTTGGCCATGGAAGGTGCTGAGTTGGAAATTCGCCCTGCGGCGTTGCGTGCGATTGCCAAGAAAGCATTGGCACGTAAAACAGGTGCGCGCGGTTTGCGCTCAATCCTTGAACAATCGTTGATCGACACCATGTACGAATTACCCAATTCGCCCAATGTCGAAAAAGTGGTGGTTGAAGAGGCCACCATCGAGGAAAACAAACCTCCTTTGTTGGTGTACCGAGAAGCTGCAAAAAAAGCTTAAAGATTCATCTCGGGGACGGTGCCTAGCACGCGTCCCTTTTTTACTGGAAGGCTGACCATGTCTGGACAACCCCCTCTGCCCGCTACTCCCATCGAATTACCGCTGTTGCCTTTGCGTGACGTGGTGGTGTTCCCGCACATGGTGATCCCCTTGTTCGTGGGACGCCCCAAGAGCATCAAAGCGCTCGAAGCTGCCATGGCCGCTGAGCGCCGCATCATGTTGGTTGCGCAAAAGGCAGCCGCCAAAGATGAGCCGTCTGTCACCGACATGTTTGAAGTGGGTTGCGTGTCGACCATTTTGCAAATGCTCAAGCTGCCTGATGGCACGGTGAAGGTGTTGGTCGAAGGCCAGCAACGCGCGAAGGTGGATGGCATTGAGGATGGCGAGTCGCATTTCACCGCCCACGTCACGCCCATCGAAGTGTTGCCCGCTGAGGCTGGCAGCGAGGTGGAGGCGTTACGCCGTGCCGTGATGCAGCAGTTTGACCAATACGTCAAACTGAATAAGAAGATTCCGCCAGAAATTTTGACTTCGATTTCTAGCATTGACGATGCAGGTCGCTTAGCCGACACCATTGCGGCGCACTTGCCTTTGAAGCTTGAAAGCAAGCAAGTAGTGCTCGATTTGTCGCCCGTGCGCGAGCGTTTGTCCAACTTGTTTGAGCAAATCGAACGCGAAGTTGAAATCCTCAATGTCGACAAAAAAATCCGTGGCCGCGTCAAGCGCCAAATGGAGAAGAACCAGCGCGACTTCTACCTGAACGAACAGGTCAAGGCCATCCAGAAAGAACTGGGCGAAGGCGAAGAGGGCGCGGACATTGAAGAGATCGAGAAGAAGATCAAAGCCGCTCGCATGCCTCAAGAGGCTCGCAAAAAGGCTGAGGCTGAACTCAAGAAGCTCAAGTTGATGTCGCCCATGTCGGCAGAGGCCACGGTGGTGCGCAACTTCCTTGACGTGCTGGTGGGCTTGCCTTGGCACAAGAAAACCAAAATCAAGCACGACTTGGCAAATGCTGAAGACGTTTTGAATGCAGATCACTTTGGCTTAGAAAAAGTCAAAGACCGCATCTTGGAATACCTTGCTGTGCAACAACGCGTGGACAAGGTCAAGGCACCGATTCTTTGCTTGGTCGGCCCTCCCGGTGTGGGCAAGACCTCGTTGGGGCAATCTATCGCCAAAGCCACCGGGCGCAAGTACGTGCGCATGGCCTTGGGCGGTATGCGTGACGAGGCCGAGATTCGCGGCCACCGTCGCACCTATATTGGTGCGATGCCAGGCAAAGTGCTGCAAAGCTTGACCAAGGTGGGCACACGCAACCCCTTGTTCTTGCTCGATGAAATCGACAAGCTCGGTATGGATTCGCGTGGCGATCCTTCCAGTGCTTTGTTGGAAGTGCTGGACCCCGAACAAAACAACAAGTTCGCCGACCACTACGTGGAAGTCGATTACGACTTGAGCGATGTGATGTTTGTGGCCACCTCCAACTCGATGAACATTCCGCCTGCGTTGTTGGATCGTATGGAAGTCATCCGTTTGTCGGGCTACACCGAGGACGAAAAAACAAACATCGCCATCAAATATTTGCTGCCCAAGCAAATGAAGAACAACGGCGTCAAGCCAGAAGAGTTGTCGGTGGATGAGGCGGCCGTGCGCGATATCGTGCGCTACTACACCCGTGAAGCAGGTGTGCGTTCGCTCGAGCGTGAAATGTCCAAGATTTGCCGCAAGGTGGTCAAGGCGTTGCTGCTCAAACAAATGACACCGCAAGTCAAAGTGACCGCAGACAACTTGCCGGACTTCTTGGGTGTGCGCAAGTTCACCTATGGCCGCGCAGAGGCTGAAAACCAAGTGGGTCAAGTGGTTGGCTTGGCATGGACCGAAGTGGGCGGCGATTTGCTCACCATTGAGGCTGCCATCATGACCGGCAAAGGCACCATCACGCGCACGGGTTCGCTCGGCGATGTGATGAAGGAGTCTGTCGAAGCTGCACGCACAGTGGTGCGCAGCCGTGCACGCCGTTTGGGTATTTCGGAGGAGTTGCTGGAAAAGCGCGACATTCATATCCACGTGCCTGATGGCGCGACACCCAAAGATGGCCCAAGTGCCGGTGCAGCGATGACCACCGCCTTGGTTTCTGCGCTCACAGGCATTCCTGTGCGTGCAGATGTGGCCATGACGGGGGAGATCACCCTGCGTGGTGAAGTCACGGCCATTGGTGGCTTGAAAGAAAAGCTGTTGGCAGCGCTGCGTGGCGGCATCAAGACCGTTTTGATTCCGGAAGAAAACGTGAAGGACTTGCAAGAAATTCCAGAAAACGTGAAGAACGGTTTGGAAATCGTGCCAGTGCGTTGGGTCGATAAAGTGCTTGAAATCGCGCTTGAGAAAATGCCCACACCGTTGCCTGACGAAGTCGCTGCGGTTGCGGCCACATCAGCTGCGGATGCGGTGGTCAAAACCGAAGCCATCAAACATTAAGATTTTTCTAGCGCACACCGAAACAGGGTGAAAAATGCGCTAGAATAAGCGTCTTATGCGGGAATAGCTCAGTTGGTAGAGCGCAACCTTGCCAAGGTTGAGGTCGCGAGTTCGAGCCTCGTTTCCCGCTCCAAATTCGATAAGGGAAGCACACCATGCTTCCCTTTTTCGTCAAAGTCATGGCGCGATAGCAAAGCGGTTATGCACCGGATTGCAAATCCGTTTAGCCCAGTTCGACTCTGGGTCGCGCCTCCAAACAAAAAGCCGTTACTGCAAGCAGTAACGGCTTTTTTGTTGATCTCTTGAATTTGCAAATTCAAGCTCAAACCGAGCTGTTGTTCTCTTCATCACGCAAGAAAGTAGTTGCTTTGTGAAGTGCCCAGCCCACCAAGTTGAAGATGAAAGCAGACAAGAAAAAGTTGCGATACCAACGCGTGTCGTTGGCAGCTTTTTCTTGCGTCAAAACGTCCATGGCATGGGTGGTCAATTCGTGCTCGCTCAGGCCTTGCTCGCAGATTTGGTGGGTTGCGCTGTAGTGGTCGTTTTCTTTGGCCTCGTTGCGCACGCAGTTGCTCAGCAGTTTGTCGGTGCTGAGGTGGAGCTGTTGTTCACGTTCAAATTTGTCCGTGAGTGCGCTTAAGTTTTCTGCGTGTCGCCAGTTTGCAATCAGATAGGCGGGCGCGAGTGTGCAGATGAAAAAAGCAAGGCCGATTTTTTGTGTGCGCGACAAACTCATGGGGCATACCCATCCACCAACACCAAATCGCCAGAGGCGTTGTCTTTCCTTAATTGGACGATCGCTTGGTAGGCATCGCTGTCATACCAAGCTTGCGCCACCTCGCGACTTGGGAATTCAATCACCACGTGGCGGATGTTGAGCGAGGGGCCTTCTACTGGGGTTGCATGGCCACCACGGACCAAATACTTTCCACCAAAAGCCGCGATAGTGGCAGGCACTTGTGCTGCGTAGCCCGCATAGGCTTCAGGATTGGTGATGCTGATTTGGCCGATCAAATATGCTTTGGTCATCCCGATGCCTTGCTTATTTGTAAAACGCTTCGACCTTGCCTTTGAGCTTGATGAGCAGAGGTTTTCCTTTGCGATCTACGGTTTTGTTGGCGGGGACTTTGATCCAGCCTTCCGAGACGCAATACTCTTCGACATCGAAGCGTTCTTTGTCATTGAAGTGAATGCCGATCTCGTGTTCGAAGACCGCTGGTGCGTAGTATGGGTTGCGTGGGTCAATCGACAAGTGGTCAGGCAGAGCGGGGCGTTGTGTTGTATCAGTCATGGCATGATTTTCCATGATTTGGGTTTGCAAATAAAATTCCATCGAGTTATGCATAAATATTTACTTGTACTTTTTGCCATCGCGCTACAGCCATCGGTGTGGGCGGGGTGGGTGTACTTCACCAACAACAGCCATGGGTCTAGCGATTACTACTACGCGCCTGTGGAGGATAAAGGCAAGGTCAAAGGCTTACGCACATTCACGCAGCTGCCCGTCGATGCCAAGGTGCCGTTTCATACGCCTAAAGCTGTTGTGAAAGTGATGCTCTACAACTACTCCTCAGAGCAGTCGACGTATGAGATCAACTGCCAAGAGCAATCGATTCAATTGATGGAGCGAATTTTTTACCGTGACATGGTGGGCAAAGAGCCCTTCATCACCCACAAGAGCAAAGACACGTTTATTCAGCAGAGCAATTCAGAGTTTGCCAAGCAATTCATCAAAACGCCGCTGCACTTTGATGACATCAGGCACTACCGCATGTACGAGGTCGCCTGTAAATAAAAAAGGGGACCGCTCTCGGCGGTGAATTGGAGTCCACACGCACCCTAAAACTTCGGGCTGGTGGCGAGAGCGGTCATAAACCTAAGCAACCTTGAACCCTTTATATCGGTCTAAGGTGCCAAGGCTTTAGCGGGTTAGCCAATCAAATCCACACGACCGTCCAAGCTCATCACGCCTGTGATGACGCTCAGCTTGGGATGGCGCTTTTGCACTTGACGGCGGAACTCGTTCAGGGCTTCTGCGTGGGCTTCGGTTTCGTCGTGCTTGTCTGCCACTTTGTCATCGCCGAACGCCAATTTGGCTGCGCCGCAATCGCGGTGGGTGATGCCCACCACGCGCTTGATGTGGTGCAACGACACGGTGATGTCCAAGTTGTCCCAATAAGCTTTGTGCCATGCCGAGAACTTGGGATGAACCGCGCCAATCGGGCCGCCTGCAATGACGAATTGGCTGTAGTTGTCGGTTAACTTGTCGCGGCTGATGCCTTGCAACAAGCCCATGTATTGCCAGCTCAGGGTGGTGAAGCGTGGATCAATACAGTTCACCAACATAGCTTCGTAGTTGCCGCTGGCTGCTTGGGCTTGGAAAGGTGAGAGGCCCATCAAGCCGCCAGCCACTGTGGCGGCACCTGCGGCTAAGAAGCCACGGCGTGAGTGGTTGCCGGCCAATTGAAGCGGGCCGCAGCAGGCGCAAGTAGGGGTCATGTTGCTCACAGTAATGTCCTTGTTGTGGTTAAAAAAGAGTTAGCCATGGGTTGTCGGCATCAAACCGATAGGCTTTAGTGATTTTGATGATTTTTCCAGAATTTATTCATACCTAGACTTGGGGCTTGTGCCAATGCGTGCCGTCGATAATGACGGCCACCATGTCTAAACCCCAGTCTGTGTCCTCTCCTTTTCGTGTCTTGAGCCTCATCCCGCCGATGACGCAGCTCAACACGCCTTATCCGTCGACCGCTTATTTGACGGGGTTCTTGAGGTCTCAAGGTGTCGACGCCGTACAAGAAGACTTGGCTTTGGCGCTGGTGTTGGCGTTGTTCACGCCCGAAGGCTTGGGGCAAGTGCGAGATTGCGCGTTGGCACAGCCCGAGGCGGAACGCACGGCTTGTGTGAATTATTTTCTGGATTATTTCGATCGCTACCAATCCACCATCGCCGCCGTGATTGCGTTTTTGCAAGGGCGTGATTCAACCTTGAGTCACCGCATCGCAGGTCGTGGCTTTTTGCCGGAAGGGCCGCGTTTTGCAGCCTTGGATGCCTATGACGACGACGGCAGTGGTGACCCGCTGGCTTGGGCCTTTGGTGCACTGGGGCAACAAGACCGTGCGCGCCATTTGGCGACCTTGTATTTGAATGATTTGGCCGATGTGTTGCGCGACGCCGTGGACGACCGATTTGAGTTTGTCCGTTATGCCGAGCAATTGGCGGGCAGCCAAGCCACGTTTGAGCCGTTGGCCAAGGCCTTAGTTGCGCCTTGCACCTTGGTGGATCGCACGCTCCAAGCGTTGACCTTGGCGGTTGTTGCCAAGCATCAACCACAACTGGTGTTGCTGTCCGTGCCGTTTCCGGGTGCTGTGTATGCGGCGTTTCGCATGGCCCAAACCATCAAGGCGCATCACCCTCACATTTGCATTAGTTTGGGCGGTGGTTTTGTGAACACCGAGCTGCGCGAGCTCACGGAGCCACGCGTGTTTGACTATGTGGACTTCATCAGCTTAGATGCCGGTGAGCGCCCCTTGCTGACGCTGATAGAGCACTTGCAAGGCAAGCGCAGCGTGCAACGCTTGGTGCGTACCTTTGTGCGTAACGATGCGGGGCAAGTGCAACTCATGAAATGGGCGGAGCCCGATGTGCCTTTTGAAGAGGTAGGCACGCCGACTTGGGATGGCTTGCCTCTGGACTGCTATTTGTCGCTGCTTGACATGCTCAACCCCATGCACCGTTTGTGGAGCGATGGTCGGTGGAACAAGCTGACCGTGGCGCATGGTTGCTACTGGAAAAAATGCAGCTTTTGCGATGTGAGCCTCGACTACATCTCTCGCTACGAAACCGCCTCTGCGTCGACCTTGGTGGACCGCATTGAGCAGATCGTGGCTGAGACGGGGCAAACAGGGTTTCACTTTGTGGACGAAGCGGCACCGCCCAAAGCGCTGAAAGCGTTGGCTGAAGAGCTGCTGCGCCGCAAGCTGCATATTTCTTGGTGGGGCAATATTCGGTTCGAAAAAACCTTCACCCCTGAGTTGGCTGAACTGTTGGCTGAGAGTGGCTGCATCGCCATGTCGGGCGGTTTGGAGGTGGCTTCAGATCGTTTGCTGAGCCTGATGAAAAAAGGTGTTTCGGTCGAGCAAGTGGCGCAAGTCACCAAAGGTTTCTCCGAGGCGGGCATCTTGGTTCATGCTTACCTGATGTACGGCTTTCCCACGCAAACCGTGCAAGACACGGTGGACGCGTTGGAGTATGTGCGTCAGCTGTTTGAAAACGGCTGCATCCAAAGTGGGTTCTTTCACCGATTTGCTTGCACGGTTCATTCACCGGTGGGTCAAAACCCCGCTGACTACGGTGTGCAAGTGGTGCCAGGACCTGCGGTGAGTTTTGCCAAGAACGACGTTGCCTTCATCGACCCTACCGGCACAGACCATGACACACTTGGCCGTGGTTTGAAAAAGGCCATTTACAACTACATGCATGGCATAGGACTGGACGAGGATGTGCGCCAATGGTTTGACTTGCCGAAAGGTCAGTGTCCCAAAGCGACTGTGCCGCGCCACAAAATAGCGAAAGCGTTGGGCTATTGAATATTTCTTTGCGTCACTCTTCAAAAGAGCTGGTTTTGTGATTAGAATAGCGGTTTCGGAATTAAACACTCCACGCGGGAATAGCTCAGTTGGTAGAGCGCAACCTTGCCAAGGTTGAGGTCGCGAGTTCGAGCCTCGTTTCCCGCTCCAATTTCAAAGAGCCCCTGAAACACATGTTGCAGGGGCTTTTTTGTGTCTCCGATTTCATTTTTATGACGCTCCCAAATACGCCCACCCCCACAGCTGAAGATTTGTTCCGCCTCACGGATGATGGGGCGGGGGGCTGGCTGCAAACGACAAAGCGACGTCTTAAATTTCGCTTGCGCTACCATTTGTGCCGCGATTACCTAGAGGAAATTAGAAATTTCTTTCTTTCGCATGATTTGGCGTTCCTCACGCAATCTGAATTGCCTTTGATGTTGCGCCCTATGCGCTCTTATTTGTGGCGAGGTTTGGCGCCAGAAGGTCGTGCGCAAGCTCAACTGGCCTTTTTAAATTGGCTGCTACAGCGTTACTCCGCAGAGTCAGTCAAGGAGTTTTATGCCCAGAATGGATACGAACTTTTCTCGCAAACTTATCCCGAAGGTGTCATTCGTGTGATCTTGTCACCTGGTCGGGCCCTCGGGCGCGAAGGGGAGTTGGAGATGCATTTGCAATTCAATGACGTTTCGGTGATGAAGAGTGCTTTTAGCGTGTTGCCCGCTCGTATGGTGGGTATGGCTGTCGAAGGTTTTGTGATGGTGATCGGCAATATGCAAGGGCAGCGTTCCGCTAATCAAGAAATTAAATTTGTCACACAGAAAATGGAGCGCACGCGCCCTCAAAATATCTTGATGACAGCCCTCCAAGGCTTGGCCTCAGGTTGGCAATTGGTGGGCATGGTGGGTGTGTCTGACGCCGCGCACGTGTATTCGGGCTATCGCAGTTTGTCTCAGCGAGTGGGCCAAAGCTATGACAGCTTGTGGCAAGAGTTGGGTTCTACCGGTGCGCTTTCGAAGACGCATTGGAACTTGCCGATTCAATGGGTGGCACGCTCTGAACAAGACGTGCCGTCTAACAAGCGTTCGCAGCTGCGCCGTAAAAACGAAATTCGCCAAAAGATTTTTGATGAAGTCGCGCGCAACAGCGCAGGCTTATAAGCGCTGCGCTGTTCGCTGAAGTTTTTATTTCTTCGGCAAAGTGCCGCCGCTCTTCACGCATTCATCCACGGTTTTGAATTCTGTGAATTTCTTGGTGCGCTCGTAGCTGGAGCTGTTTTTGTCGTGGCAGATGCCGGAGTCAGACTTCTTCACGATCGGCTCAGCAGCCGCTGCCGGTTGACCCGCTGCAGGGCGACCGCCACTTTTGACGCATTCATCCATGGATGCAAAACCTGTGAACTTTTTGGTGTTGCCGTAAGACGTGCTGGTTTTGTCATGGCAAATTCCCGCATCTGATTTTTTGATGACAGGGTCAGCCGCTTCTTTCTTGTCCGTCGCGTGTGCCAAGTTCAGGCTTAAACCAAGAAGGGCCGCGAGCAAAAAGTGAGGTCCGATGCGTTGTGTCATGGAAGTATTCCTTATTGGATTTTGTGATTTGGTGTTTTAAGCATGGCTCAAAAAAATTCAACGCCAATATAGACGAAAAAATATCGTAAATCGGTCATGGCTTGCCCGGGTCTCAGAGGTGGTCTGACGTAAAATCTGCCTTCACAACGACACTGCCCGAGTGGTGAAATTGGTAGACACAAGAGACTTAAAATCTCTCGCTTCCGTAAGGGGCGTGCCGGTTCGATTCCGGCCTCGGGCACCATTGAATTAGCACAAGGAAGGAGTTTCGTCATGGCACGCTACAACGCCGCGTATGAAATCCATGTGCATGGACTGGTTCCCTTGCAGCCCGATGTGGGCTTAGACCAGTTGCAAGACGCGCTGCGCCCCTTGTGGCAATACGCAGGCGCAGCCTCTCTTGAAGATGGGGCGAGCAGTTCCTACCCCGAAGAGCCTGGCATTCGTTTCAACCCAGAAGAACGTACCTTGCAAATGTGCTGGACAGTCTCTGGCGATGACGACTTTCGCCAAAGCCTCGACGACATGTGTATGAACCTCAACGAGCTCACAGCCGCAGGCGCAGCCATTGAGGTCACGTTTTATGACAACGACTTCGATGAAGAAGACGAATCTCGTGGCCAAAACTCACGCGATGACTTCATGATGCTTTTTGTGGGCCCCACGCCTGCAGACATCATGCAAGCCCAACGCGACATGTTGGTCAACGATGTGATTCACCTGATGGAGCGACACTTCGACGGTTCAGAGTTGGGCGGCGTGGTCAATGAAATTGACAAACTCTTCTCAGACCGCTTTGACAACCTTGTGAACTCACTCGATCTGGGCCGTTCGCCACGTGGTCCCAATGGTGGCCACGGCGGTGGCGGCCATGGTGGCCGTAAGCCACGTCATTTGCACTGAGGCTAATGCAATGAAAAAGCTTCTCGCTTTGGCCTAAGCTTTAAAACATAAAAAAGCCGCTCACGGATGAGCGACTTTTTATTAGGTGGTTTCAACTCAGTTGGACTTGATGCCAATGCCTTTGAACTCGCCAGTGGCAATGCGTTTTTCCCACTCGGCAGGGCCGGTGATGTGGGCGCTGGTGCCGCCAGAGTCCACGGCCACAGTCACGGGCATGTCGACCACGTCGAACTCGTAAATGGCTTCCATGCCGAGGTCAGCGAAGCCCACCACTTTGGCATGCTTGATGGCCTTGGACACAAGGTAAGCCGCACCGCCCACGGCCATGAGGTAGGCCGACTTGTGCTTCTTGATGGCTTCAATCGCGGTTGGCCCGCGTTCGGCCTTGCCCACCATCGAGATCAAGCCAGTTTGCGAGAGCATCATTTCGGTGAACTTGTCCATGCGCGTGGCGGTGGTAGGGCCTGCGGGGCCAACTACTTCGTCGCGCACAGGGTCCACGGGGCCGACGTAGTAAATCACGCGGTTGGTGAAGTCCACAGGCAGCTTCTCGCCTTTGGCGAGCATGTCTTGGATACGTTTGTGTGCGGCATCGCGGCCGGTGAGCATCTTGCCGTTGAGCAAAATAGTTTGGCCTGGTTTCCAGCTCGCCACTTCTTCTTTGGTGAGGGTGTTGAGGTCCACGCGTTTGCTTTGCTGTGTGTTGGGTGTCCAGTCGACGTTGGGCCACAGGTCCAACGAGGGGGCTTCCAAGAACACAGGACCTGAGCCATCCATCACAAAGTGTGCGTGGCGAGTGGCCGCGCAGTTGGGGATCATCGCGATGGGCTTGCTGGCCGCATGCGTGGGGTACATCTTGATCTTCACGTCGAGCACAGTGGTCAATCCGCCTAAGCCTTGTGCGCCAATGCCCAGCGCATTGACCTTGTGGTACAGCTCCAAGCGCAGATCTTCGACTTGGCTGAGCTTCTCGCCTTTGCTGGATTTTTCCAGCAACTGGTACATGTCGAGGTCGTCCATCAAGCTTTCTTTGGCCATGAGCACTGCTTTTTCAGCCGTGCCGCCAATGCCAATGCCCAACATGCCAGGAGGGCACCAGCCCGCGCCCATGGTGGGCACTGTTTTTAAGACCCAATCGACGATGTTGTCGCTGGGGTTGAGCATGTACATTTTCGATTTGTTTTCGCTACCGCCGCCTTTGGCTGCCACGGTCACATCCACTTTGTCGCCAGGCACGATTTGCGTGAAGATCACGGCAGGCGTGTTGTCTTTGGTGTTTTTGCGGGCGAACTGAGGGTCGTCCACCACCGAGGCGCGCAGCATGTTGTCAGGGTGGTTGTAGCCACGGCGCACGCCTTCGTTGATGGCGTCTTCCAAGCTGCCGGTGAAACCTTCCCAGCGCACGTCCATACCGATTTTCAAAAACACGTTGACGATGCCGGTGTCTTGGCAAATCGGGCGATGACCGAACGCGCTCATCTTGCTGTTGGTCAAGATCTGCGCAATCGCGTCTTTGGCCGCTGGGCTTTGTTCGCGTTCGTAGGCGCTGGCCAAGTGCGAAATGAAATCAGCAGGGTGGTAGTAGCTGATGTACTGCAGAGCGGCGGCGACCGATTCAATCAGGTCGTTTTGGCGGATCGTGGTCATGGATGAAGTCCTGAAAAAGGCCAGAAGTAAAAACAGCGGCTGAGTTTACTCAAAGCCGCTGTCGTCATGCTTGCACCGCTGGGTGCGTGTTATTTGGTGCTGAGCACCCAAGCTGCCAATTTTTTGGCTTCTGCATCGTTCACTTGCGTGTTGGCGGGCATGGGCACTGGCCCCCAAACGCCTGCGCCACCTTTTTGAATCTTGGTGGCCAGTTTGTCGGCAGCAGTTTTGTCGCCGGCGTATTTGGCCGCGACATCTTTGTAGGCGGGGCCGACGAGCTTTTTATCCACCGCATGACAAGCGAGGCAATTTTTCGAGGTGGCCAAGGCCAAGTCGGCCGATGCCACGCCGCACATGAGTGCAAGCCCTGTGGCAACGAGTGAGAGGGTGATTTTTTTCATGATGGCACCGCCGTGTGAAATCTTGATTGGGTCAGTGTAGCGCGCGTAAATATTGAGCACTTTTATCTTCTTGAGGTGACGGACATGACATGCACGAACGTCTGGGTATAGGGGCGTGGGCGATAATCAAAAGAGTTAATTGACATCCCTTTTCATCGGAGCTTCTCACATGCCTGCTTATCGTTCCAAGACCTCTACCGCTGGCCGCAACATGGCGGGTGCCCGCTCCTTGTGGCGTGCCACAGGCATGAAGGATGACGACTTCAACAAGCCGATCATTGCCATTGCCAACTCGTTCACCCAATTTGTGCCTGGCCATGTGCACCTGAAAGATCTGGGCCAGCTGGTGGCCCGCGAGATCGAAGCCGTAGGCGGTGTGGCCAAAGAGTTCAACACCATCGCCGTGGACGACGGCATTGCCATGGGCCACGACGGCATGCTGTATTCGCTGCCCAGCCGCGACATCATTGCCGACTCGGTGGAATACATGGTCAACGCGCATTGCGCCGATGCGATTGTGTGCATCTCCAACTGCGACAAGATCACCCCCGGCATGTTGATGGCCGCTATGCGTTTGAACATTCCCGTCATCTTTGTGTCGGGCGGCCCCATGGAAGCGGGCAAGGTGCGCCTCGCAGTGCCCGGCACGCAAACCATTGAAATCAAAAAACTCGACTTGATCGACGCCATGGTCATGGCCGCTGACAGCAAAGTCAGCGATGCCGATTTGGCCGAAGTCGAACGCTCGGCTTGCCCCACTTGCGGTTCTTGCTCTGGCATGTTCACCGCGAACTCCATGAACTGCTTGGCCGAAGCTTTGGGCTTGGCCTTGCCCGGCAACGGCACTGTGGTGGCCACACACGCCGACCGCGAGCAACTGTTCAAGCAAGCAGGTCGCACGATTGTGGAGATGGCCAAGCGCTACTACGAGCACGAAGACACGTCTGTGTTGCCTCGCTCGATGGGTTTCAAAGCCTTTGAAAACGCGATTGCGTTGGACATCGCCATGGGCGGCTCGACGAACACCATCCTGCACTTGTTGGCCATTGCGCAAGAAGCCGAAATCGAATTCACCATGGCCGACATCGATCGCATGTCCAAGATCGTGCCTCAGCTGTGCAAGGTCGCACCCAACACCAACAAGTACCACATCGAAGACGTGCACCGCGCGGGTGGCATCATGGGCATCTTGGGTGAACTCGATCGCGCAGGCAAGTTGCACACCGATGTGCCCACCGTGCACGCCAAAACCATGAAAGACGCGTTGGACAAGTGGGACATCGCGCGCAATCCTTCCGATGAGGTGAAACACTTCTACATGGCTGGCCCTGCAGGCATTCCTTCGCAAGTGGCGTTCAGCCAGAACACCCGCTGGCCAAGCTTGGACGTGGACCGTGCCGAAGGTTGCATTCGTTCTTTCGATCACGCCTTCAGCAAAGAAGGTGGCTTGGCTGTGTTGCGCGGCAACATTGCGCTCGACGGTTGTGTGGTGAAGACCGCAGGCGTGGACGACAGCTTGTTGGTGTTTGAAGGCCCGGCACACGTGGTCGAGTCGCAAGACGAGGCCGTTGAAAATATCCTGAGCGACAAGGTCAAAGCCGGTGACATCGTGGTCGTGCGCTACGAAGGCCCCAAAGGCGGCCCCGGTATGCAAGAAATGTTGTACCCCACCAGCTACATCAAGTCCAAAGGCTTGGGTAAGGCGTGTGCGTTGCTTACCGATGGTCGTTTTTCTGGCGGTACTTCTGGCTTGTCGATCGGCCACTGCTCGCCCGAAGCGGCCGCAGGCGGCACGATTGGTTTGGTGAAAAACGGCGACCGCATTCGCATCGATATTCCCAACCGCAGCATCAATGTGTTGGTGAGCGATGAAGAGTTGGTCAAGCGTCGTGTTGAGCAAGACAAACTCGGCTGGAAGCCTGCTTTGCCACGACCACGCAAAGTGTCGGCAGCGTTGAAGGCGTATGCCAAATTGGCCACCTCTGCCGACAAAGGTGCGGTGCGCGATTTGTCCTTGCTCGACTGATCCACGGACTGAACGCCCATGCTGATTCACCCCCAATTTGACCCCGTTGCCATCGCGGTGGGGCCCCTTGCCATTCATTGGTACGGCTTGACCTACTTGGCTGCGTTTGCGCTGTTTGTGGGCTTGGGCCATTTGCGCTTAAAGCACGAGCCTTATGCCGCGCAAGTGGTGTTGGGTTCTTGGTCTAAGCAAGACATCGAAGACATTTTGTTTTACGGTGTCATGGGGGTAATTTTGGGCGGACGTGTGGGCTACTGCGTGTTTTACAACCCAAGCTACTACTCGTCACATCCTTTAGAGGTGTTAGCCGTGTGGCAAGGCGGCATGAGTTTTCATGGCGGCATGCTCGGCGTGTTTGTGGCAACCGCCGTGTTTGCATGGCAACGTCACCGCCCTTGGTTGTGGGTGACAGACTTCATTGCGCCGTGTGTGCCTACGGGCTTGGCTGCGGGCCGTGTGGGCAACTTCATCAATGGCGAGTTGTGGGGCAGGGCAGCAGACCCTAGCTTGCCTTGGGCCATGGTGTTTCCACAAAGCGGTAGCTTGATCGCGCGTCATCCTTCACAGATTTACCAATTCTTGGGCGAAGGCATTTTGTTGTTCATCGTCTTGTGGTTGTATGCGCGTAAGCCGCGTGCCGTGGGCGCTGTGTCGGGCGTGTTCATGATTGGCTACGGTAGCTTGCGCTTCGTCGCTGAGTATTTCCGCGAACCTGATGCGCAATTGGGTTTGTTAGCGCTTGGCATGAGCATGGGTCAATGGCTGTGCGTGCCCATGGTGCTCGTGGGCGTGGTCTTGTGGCTGCGCGCCAATCGCCAAAACTCTCCTGCTTAATTTTTAAGGGTTAGCCCTTGCGGGAAAGTCCCTGCCATCAGGGGCTTGGTTTTTTGTTGTTTGAATTTCATAATTACGCGTAATTACAGAAATTAAACAACTCCTTAACCATGCGCACGCTCCCAAGTTCCTTGCATGACGATGTGGCTTCGCAGTTGCGCAACTACATCTTCGATGGTCATCTCAGGCCCGGCAGTTTCATTGATGAAGTGACCTTGTGCGAGCTGTGGTCCATCTCACGCACGCCGCTGCGAGAAGCCCTCAAGGTGCTCACCGCCGAAGGTCTTGTTCGCCACGAGCCGCGCCGCGGCTGCTTTGTGAATGAAGTGACCGAGCAAGACTTGGATGACATCTTTCCAGTCATCGCCTTGCTGGAAGGTCGTTGCGCATTCGACGCGACGCAACGCGCCACACCGGCCGATGTGCAAGCCTTAGATGTCTGGCACCAACGCCTCAAACAACATGCAGAAGCCGGGCGCATCAACGATTACTACGACGCTAACTTCGCCATTCACGAAGCCATCATCCAGCTGGCCAACAACAAATGGCTGGCCCAAACGATTGCCGACTTGCGCAAAATTTTGAAGCTTGCGCGTTTGCAGCAGCTGCACGCACCGGGCCGTTTGAAGCAAAGTCTGAAAGAACACTTGGCTGTGTTTGCTGCACTCAAGGCGGGCGATGCCGCGGGGGCAGACGCGGCCATGCGTAACCATTTATTGCAACAACGTGAGGCGCTGCGCGAGCTGGCCTCAACCCAACGCAGCGTGTTAACGGCATAACGACAGAAAGACCTCATGAACGCGACCACTTGGCTCAGTAGCAAAATCAACCTGCTTCGTAACTCGGCCCCCGCAGCCGCTGAGGCCCCGAAGCCCGAAGATCGTTCGACACGTGAGCGCCTCGATGCCACGCTGCGACAAAAAGCAGAAGCCTTGTCGCCTCGCACCTTGCGTCGCACACTCACATCCCTGCAAGCCGTGGTGGACCCGCGCGTGAGTGAAGTGGAGGGCGCACGACGCGCCAAAGCTTTGACTGATTGGTATGCCAAAGCCGAACCCGCCGAGCGTCAAGATGTGTGGCTGCTCATCAGCGAACAATTTGGCCCCGATGCCGTGAAGGTACGTGCTGCGCGTGACGACTACGACGCCGCCTTAGGTACCGCCGATGAAGGCCCAGCCGAAATTCGCCTGCGCCGCGCTTTGGTGTCGCCGCGCACCCGCTTGTTGCAACGCTTTGCGGCGTCTGCGGGCGGTATGCGCTTCTTGGTGGATTTGCGGGCAGAGTTGCTGCCGCACCTCAAAGGCAACAAGCGTTTGCAAGCTTTAGATGCCGAGCTGGAAAACCTGTTTTCCACTTGGTTTGATGTGGCCTTTTTAGAACTGCGTAGCATCAGCTGGGATTCACCCGCCTCTTTGATTGAAAAGCTCATCAAGTACGAAGCCGTGCACGACATTCGCAGTTGGGCCGATTTGAAAAACCGCTTAGACAGCGACCGCCGTTGTTACGGTTTCTTTCATCCCAGCTTGCCCAACGAGCCCTTGATTTTTGTGGAAGTGGCGTTGTTGCATGAGATGGCCGACAACATCATGCCGCTGCTGGACGAGTCAGCCGCACCTGAAGATTTGCAAAAAGCCACCGTCGCTATTTTTTACTCCATCAGCAACACACAAGGCGGCTTGAAAGGCGTGAGCTTTGGCGACTCACTCATCAAACGTGTGGTGGAAACTTTGAAGGGCGAATTCCCCAAACTCAAAACCTTTGCCACTTTGTCGCCCATTCCCGGCTTGCGTCCTTGGCTGGCTAAAAACGTCGAAGCGTTGCTTGGTCACCTCAATGAGAAAGAGCTGTCAGCCTTGGGGCGTGAAATCAGCTTTGAACCACCCACACCCACGCATGTGTTGGCAGCCATTGAACAACCGCAGATCTTGGGTGCGTTGTCGCCCAAGTCACCACTGCGTCAATTCCTTGCGCGTGCCGGTGCGCACTACTTGGGCCAAGCCAAGCAAGGCGAGCAAGTGCTCGACCCCGTGGCACGTTTTCACTTGGGCAATGGCGCACGCATCGAGCGCATCAACTGGTTTGCCGATCCGTCTGCCAAAGGTATCAAGCAATCGCATGGCTTGATGGTCAATTACCTCTACGACCTCAAACGTTTAGACAAACATCGCCAAATGTTGGAGAAGGGCATTGCCCCCGCCTCAGGCGATGTGGAAGACATGTATTTCAAATAATCAAGTTCACTTAAAACATCAGGAGACAACCATGACACTTTTCAAAACACACACCCGCCGACAGTGGATGACTCTCACTGCTGCCGCATGTGCCGCCATGAGTTTGGGCGCACATGCGCAAAGCACGTGGCCGACCAAACCCGTCACATTGATTGTTCCGTTCCCCGCAGGTGGCGGCACCGATGCGTTTGCGCGTCCATTCTCTGCGCAGTTTTCCAAGCAAAGCGGTAAGACCTTGGTGATTGATAACCGGGGTGGTGCAGGGGGCAACTTAGGTGCAGGCATTGCCGCCAAAGCTGCGCCCGATGGCTACACCTTGTTCATGGGGGCGGTGCATCACTCGATTGCGCCGTCGATGTACCCCAAGCTCGACTACGACTTGGAGCGCGACTTTGTGCCGTTGACGCTCATCGCTCAAGTGCCACAGGTGCTGGTGGTCAACCCAAAGAAAATCACAGGCGATTTCAAAACCCTGTTGGCTGATTTGCGCAAGAATCCGGGCAAGTTCAACTATGGTTCGGCGGGTGGCGGCACATCGCACCACATGGCAGGTGAGTTGTTCAAGCTGCAAACCAATACCTTCATCACCCACATCCCTTACCGTGGCGCAGGCCCCGCTTTGCAAGACTTGATTGGCGGCAATGTGGACATGATGTTTGATGGCTTGGGTTCTTCGGCGCAGCACATCAAAGGCGGACGCTTGAAAGCCTTGATGGTGTCTGGCAACAAACGCAACCCCGCATTCCCCGACGTGCCATGCGCCGCAGAGCTGGGCTTGCCCGACTACACCGTGAGCACGTGGTACGGCTTGTGGGCACCCAAAGGCACACCCGCCGATGTGCAAGCCCGCATCTTGGAAGAAGTGAAAAAAGCCTCTACGGGTGAAGACCTCAAAGTGGCTTGGGCCAACAACGGTGCGGACTTCCCCAATATGACGAGCGCGCAATTCGGCACCTTTGTTCACAACGAAATCAAACGCTGGGCCTCGGTGGTGAAAGCCTCTGGTGCCAAACTTGACTAACTGAAAACAGACGATGAACCACAATCTTTTCGCAGCGCTGCGTGCTGCTTTCCCCAAAGACCTCAACGCCACCGCCATCGAAACCGACGACGGTTTGCACTACAGCTGGTCCGACCTCGAGCGTGCCAGCGCCATGATGGCCAACCTGCTCGACTCGCTCCACATCCCCAAAGGCTCGCGTGTGGCCGTGCAAGTGGAGAAGTCGGTCGAAGCCGTCATGCTCTACCTCGCCACCTTGCGTGCGGGTTATGTGTTCTTGCCCTTGAACACCGCGTACCAAAGCGCTGAGATCGAGTACTTCATTGGCAACGCCGAGCCCGCCGTGGTGGTTTGCAGCAGCAAAAACTTTGGCTGGGTCAGCAAGATTGCCTTCAAAGCCGGCACACAAAATGTGTTCACTTTGGACGACAACCGTACGGGCAGCTTGCTAGAGCGCGCCGCGCATTGCTCGGACCAACACCAAGTGGTGAACAACGCAGCCGACGACTTGGCGGCCATCCTCTACACCAGTGGCACCACCGGTCGCAGCAAAGGTGCCATGCTCTCGCACGGCAACTTGCTGAGCAATGCCCAAACCTTGAAAAACTACTGGGGTTGGAAGCCGGGCGATGTGCTCATTCACGCCTTGCCCATCTTCCATGTGCATGGTTTGTTTGTTGCCATTCACGGTGCTTTGCTCAATGGCAGCAAGATGATTTGGTTGTCCAAGTTCGACCCCAAACTCGTCATCGCCAAAATGAAAGAGGCCACCGTCTTCATGGGCGTGCCCACGCTGTATGTGCGCATGTTGGCAGAGCCTAGCCTCACCCAAGCACAAGCGTCGAACATGCGCTTGTTCATCGCAGGCTCTGCACCGTTGTTGCTAGAAACCTTCAACGAATGGCGCGAGCGAACAGGGCAAGCCATCTTGGAGCGCTACGGCATGAGCGAAACCATCATGCTCACCTCCAACCCCTACGCTGCCGATGCACGTTACCCCGGCCAAACCGAGCGTCGCGGCGGCACCGTGGGCTTCCCGTTGCCCGGTGTGTCTTTGCGTGTGCAAGACGACCAAGGCCACAACCTACCCGTGGGTGAAATCGGCGGCATTCAAGTCAAAGGCCCTAATGTGTTTGGTGGTTACTGGCGTATGCCTGAAAAAACCAAAGAAGAATTCACTGCAGACGGTTTCTTTAAAACAGGTGACGTGGGCAAAGTCGATGAGCGCGGCTACGTGGTCATCGTGGGCCGCAGCAAAGACCTCATCATCAGCGGCGGCTACAACGTCTACCCCGCAGAGATCGAGGGCTACATCAATGAAATGCCGGGTGTTGCAGAAAGCGCCTTGATCGGCGTGCCGCACCCCGACTTTGGTGAAGTTGGCGTGGCAGTGGTCATTGCCAAATCTGGTGCCAAGGTGGATGCAGACGCGGTGATTGCCGCACTCAAATCACAACTGGCGAATTTCAAAATTCCGAAGAAGTGTTTTGTCGTGGCCGAGCTGCCGCGTAACACCATGGGGAAAGTACAAAAGAACTTGCTGCGCGATCAGTACAAGGGCTTGTTTTAATACGCCTCTTGTATGTGCTCCACCATTCGGATGCTGATGGGGCTGTGCGGCGGCTGACGATTTCTGGTACCCCAGCATGAGGAAGCCGCCGCACAGCCCCGTCAGCATCAGCGCCAGAAAAACAGAAGCACAAACAAAAAAGCCACTCCCAAAAAGAGTGGCTTTTTCATTGAGCCAGAAGACTTAGCCAGCCAAAGCAGAAGCATTTACCTTGTCTGTGATGTGCGCCAAAGCCTCGTCCACTTGGTCAATCAAGATCAAGCACAAATCGCCTTTTTGCAATCGGTCCATTGCGCGGTCAATCGCCAAAAACTCACCGTGAATTTCGTCGATGTGTGAGGTGCGCTTGGCGCCGTCCAAACCTTGGCGCAACAGCTTCAACACCTCGCCGTCCACACGGCCGCGTTGGCAGGCGTCTTGGTACAGCACCACATCGTCAAACGCTTCGCCAATGATGCGCGTTTGTTCGCGGATGTCTTCGTCACGGCGGTCACCCGCACCGCTGATCACCACGCTGCGTCGCTGTGCAGGCAAGTTGGTCACAGCTTGCACCAGCGCTTTGATGGCGTCTGGGTTGTGGCCGTAGTCGGCAATCACGGTCGCGCCTTTGTAGTCGAACACGTTGAAGCGTCCGGGTACGGCGTTGCTGTCGCTCACGAAGGTCGCCAAGCCTTTGCAAATGGTTTGCCAAGGCACACCCACTGCCCATGCAGCGCCGATGGAAGCCATCGCATTTTCAATTTGGAAGCTGATCGCGCCACCGCGTGTGACAGGAATTTCCGACAGCGGAATGCGCACCGAGTGGTTGCCTTGCATGGCCACGATTTGGTCGTCTTCCACAAACAACACGCGCTTGCCTTGCGCACGGTGCGTGGCAATGACTGGGTGGTGGGCATCCAAACCAAAGAAGGTCACTTGGCCTGGGCACTTGTTGGCCATGGCGGCCACGATGGGGTCGGTGGCGTTGAGCACCGCAGTGCCCGACTCGGCCACGTTTTGAACGATGACGCGTTTCAACACCGCCAAGTCTTCGACGGTGGTGATGTAGTTCAAACCCAAATGGTCGCCCATGCCGATGTTGGTGACCACGGCCACTTGGCAGCGGTCAAAGGCCAAGCCTTCGCGCAACATGCCGCCGCGTGCGGTTTCGAGCACGGCGGCGTCTACATCGGGGTGCGCCAACACGTTGCGGCCACTGCGTGGGCCGCTGCAGTCGCCGCTGTCGGTTTGACGGCCGTTCACGTACACGCCATCGGTGTTGGTCATGCCCACGCGCAAACCGTTGGCGCGCAAGAGGTGAGAGGTCAAACGCACGGTGGTGGTTTTGCCGTTGGTGCCGGTGACGGCAATCACGGGAATGCGACCATCGCCGCCATCGGGGAACATGGTTGCTATCACAGCCTCGCCCACATCGCGGCCTTTGCCAAACGAGGGGCTCAGGTGCATGCGCAAGCCGGGTGCAGCGTTGACTTCGACCACGCCACCGCTTTGCTCTTCGAGCGGGCGCAACACCGAGTCACACACCACGTCCACGCCGCAAATGTCCAAGCCCACCATTTGGGCTGCGGCGATTGCGCGCAGGGCCACTTCGGGGTGAACGTCGTCGGTCACGTCGGTGGCTGTGCCACCGGTGGAAAGGTTGGCGTTGTTGCGCAAAATCACGCGCTCGCCTTTGGCGGGCACGGAGTTGGCTTCAAAGCCTTGTTCTTTGAGGCGCGCAATCGCGATGTCGTCAAAGCGAATTTTGGTGAGCGAGGTGGCGTGGCCTTCGCCACGGCGTGGGTCGGCGTTGACGATGTCGACCAATTCGCGCACGGTGTTTTTGCCGTTGCCAATGACCAGCGGTGGTTCGCGGCGCGCAGCGGCCACGAGCTTGTTGCCCACCACCAGCAAGCGGTAATCGCTGCCGGGCAAGAAACGCTCGACCAGCACATCGTCACGGTGCGCCACGGCGGCGAGGTAAGCCTCTTTCACGCCAGCTTCTGTGGTGACGTTGACGGAGATGCCTTTGCCTTGGTTGCCATCGCGTGGTTTGACCACCACGGGCAAACCGATCTCTTGTGCAGCAGACCACGCGTCATCTGGGCTGGTGACAGGGCGGCCCAAAGGCACGGGCACACCTGCGGCGTGCAACAGCTTTTTGGTGAGTTCCTTGTCTTGCGCGATGGACTCGGCAATGGCGCTGGTGGAGTCAATCTCAGCGGCTTGGATGCGGCGTTGTTTGCTGCCCCAGCCCAATTGCACCAAGCTGCCTTCGGTCAAGCGGCGGTACGGAATGCCGCGTGCGATGGCCGCATTGACGATGGAGCCGGTTGATGGGCCCAAGCGGATGTCTTCGTCGAGTTCACGCAGTTGGTGAATGGCAGCGTCCACATCAAAGCTGGTGTGGTTGAGCGCGGCCAAGCACAGCTCATGGGCCAGTTTGATGGCCATGATGCCTACTTGCTCTTCGGTGTACTCCACCGCAACTTGGTACAAACCGTGGTCGGTGGTGGGTGTGGTGCGGCTGAAGGTGACGGGGCAGCCGGCTTCGATTTGCAAATGCAAGGTGGCCGCTTCCAGCGCGTGCGCCATGCTGAGCTTGACCTTGTGGTTGGTCGGGCGCAGTGTGCCCACGCCTGGGAACAGGTTGCGCAAACGGCTTTCAAACTCAGGGTGTTCGCTCAGGTCAACTTGTGCATCTTCGCACTTGACCATCGCTTCTACGGCGGTGTGACGGGTCCAGAGGTTAGGGCCGCGCAGGGCGCGGATACGAGAGACTTCCATTAGCCATTCATCCTTGCAATGTCTTTGGCAACGTGTTGGTTTTGTTGTCCGAAATTTTTCAGGCCCGCGCGAATCAGCAGCGGTGCAATGTCCAGCGACCAAGCTGTTGCCACGGCGGCCAGCAGGGTGGAGATGTGCAAGCCGTCTTTGAGCAAGCGTGCAATCAACTCCAAATCGATGTGGAACAGTTGCGTCTCTTGGTCACCGCGCGCCAAGGTGACGTGGCCGTCTTTGCAGAACACAGCACGACCGCCTGCTTGCAAATACGCCATCACAGTGGCGTTGTCTTGGGCTTTGGCGTAGTACACCACTTCGCCGTCGCTCAGTTCAGCCAAGGTGGTGACGGCTTCTTCGTCGGCGTTGAGCACCGCGGCGCCTTCTGGCAACACCAAGTCGACTTGCGTGCGCACCACGGTGCGCATTTGTTCGGCGGTTTGGATGTCGTGCTTTTCAATCAAGGCAGCTGTCGTCTCGGGCATGTTGGTGACCACGCCAACCAAGCAACGGTCGTACGCCAAGCCTTCGTCCAAGATGTGTGCAGGCGTGGTTTCAAACACGGCTGCATCCAACGCACGGTTGATGAGCAAACGCTCGGAGGCTTCAAAGCCGCGTGAATCGGTTTTGCCCAAATGCTGCTGGTCCATGTACAGGCCGTCTGCGCAGGCCAAGCCCGTGCGTTTGCCAGACAGGTGCAGCAACCAAGCCACGAGCTGCGACAACTCGGTGGTTTGCTGGCTGCCCACAATGCCGACCACGGGAATACGGCCCGACTCGTTGGGGCCAAACAAGTGTTCGACGATGGCCTTGCCCACAGGGCGAGGCTGACCCACGGCGGGTTTGACGTGCATCAGCAAGCCGGGGCCTGCGTTGACTTCAATGATCGCGCCTTGGGTTTCTTCCAAGGGGCGCGAGATGTCTTGCGTGACGATGTCGATGCCCGCGATGTCCAAGCCAATCACGCGTGCGGCGAGGGTGGCCACAGCGGCGACTTCGGGGTGGACCATGTCGGTCACATCGTTGTTGAGGTTGCCGTTGCGCTGCACCACCACGATGCGGCCTTTTTCGGGCACGCTGGTGGGCTCCAAGCCTTGGCGTTGAATTTCGAGCAGCGACATTTCGCCGCGTGGCGTGTTCAAACGAATCAAGTCGAGTGGGAAGCCTTCGGCAATGCCACGGCGAGGGTCGGTGTTGATTTGGCTGTCAATCAATTGCTCGACGGTCGATGTGCCGTCGCCTGTGATGGTGGCAGTTTCACCGCGCACTGCGGCCACTACACGGTCGCCCACCACCAAGACGCGGTGTTCGTCGCCGCGCACATAGCGTTCGATCAACACGTCGCTGCCTTCTTTTTCGGCAGCCACCCAAGCGTTGCGCACACCTGCTTCGGTGTTCACATCCAGCGACACGCCCCAACCACGGTTGCCGTCCAAGGGCTTGACCACCACGGGTAAGCCGATGTCTTGCGCGGCTTCCCAAGCCTCGTCGGCGGTTTTGGCAATCTGGCCTTCGGGGACAGGAATGCCGCATTGCGTGAGCAAACGCTTGGTCAGGTCTTTGTCGCTGGAAATGGTTTCGGCAATCGCGCTGGTGCGGTCGGTCTCGGCCGTCCAAATGCGGCGTTGCTTCGAGCCGTAGCCCAGTTGCACCAAGTTGCCTTCGGTCAGGCGAATGAAGGGGGTTTTGCGCTCGACGGCTGCATCGACGATGCAGGCGGTGCTGGGGCCTAAGCACCGCAAGTCGGCGATTTTCTTGAGGCGCTCCACCGTGGCGTTGATGTCAAACGGCGTGTTGTTGGCGGCGGCCATCACGAGTTGACGGGCGGCCAAAAAGCTCTCACGGCCCAGTTCTTCGTGTTCGGTGCGAAACACCACTTTGTAGACGCCGCGTTTGCTGATTTCACGGGCCTTGCCAAATTCGGCACGGGCGCCAGCCAAGAGCTGTAACTCGATGGAGACGTGCTCCATGATGTGGCCCATCCAAGTGCCGCCGACCAAGCGGGTCAAAAAGCCGCCGCGATGGCCCACACCGCAGTGGTGCTCGACCAAACCGGGCAACCAGCCGTTGATGCGGTCGTTGAAGCCATCGATTTTGTTGGAGGGGTGGTCTTCCATTTCGCCCAAGTCAATCAGTGCTTCGATGATGGGGCGGTAAGTCCAGATATTGGGCCCACGCAGGTAGTTCATGCGCAGGATTTGAATGTCTTTGAAGGCCATAAATGAGCGTGGGGTTAGCGAGCGTTTGAGGTGGCAAAAGCAGAGGAGGGAGCCAAGGCCGCGACCGCAGCGCTGAGGGCTGCGGCGATACAATCGTTTGTATACGTGCGGGGGGACAACAAAGTTTGGGCTCCTGCTTTATTCTTCTTCTCGCCGTTCATCGATTTGCATCGAATGAATCAGCAAAATTCCAATAATGAATTCTTCTTTATCGGCTTCCACCAAAGTTGTTTTGCCCGAAGGCTGGCGAACTTCAGCGTTTGCACAACTGTCTGCACAAGAAAACGTTCTAGCTTGGCTAGAGGTTGACTTGAACGCCCAATTGCATTTTTCGCTAGGGCTACTGATTGTGACAGACCAAAGGGTGCTTTTTGCCGCCCAAACGGCGGGTTCTAGCCCTGTTTGGGACAGCTGGCCGTTGGTCGCCGGCATGAAGATGACCCACACCGATCACGCCGGAGTGGGCACGCTGAGTTTGGTCGATGCCACGCACCGCATCGCCAGCTGGCGTTTCACGTTGACGCACAACGTCACGGCCATGCGTTTGCAAGAGAAATTTGCAGACCGCATCGAGGTCCTGACCCACGGCAAATCGTTGGCCGCATCGGCCCAAGCGCGCTGCCCTCAGTGCAAATTGCAGCTCGAAAACGTGGGCGATGAATGCCCCGTGTGCAGCCGAGAGCAGCACGCGCCGCTCTCGACTTGGGGCTTGTTCCGCCTGTGGCGTTTTGCCAAACCTTACCAATGGCGTTTGTTGGCGGGTTTCTTGTTGACGCTGGCATCGACTGCCGCCACCTTGGTGCCGCCGTACCTGACCATGCCGTTGATGGACGATGTACTCATTCCGTTTCAAAACGGCAAAGACATTGACCACGATTTGGTGGTGTTGTATTTGGGCGGCTTGTTGGGCGCGGCTTTGCTGGCTTGGGGCTTGGGCTGGCTCAAAACCTACATCTTGGCCTTGGTGTCTGAGCGCATTGGTGCCGACTTGCGCACCACGGCCTACGAGCATTTGATGCGTTTGTCTTTGGAATACTTTGGTGGTCGTCGCACCGGCGATTTGATGAACCGCATTGGCGCTGAGACCGACCGTATTTGCGTCTTCTTGTCACTGCACTTGCTCGACTTCGCCACCGACGTGTTGATGATTTTGATGACCGCATCCATCCTCATCAGCATCGACCCCAAGTTGGCCGCTGCCACCTTATTGCCTTTGCCCTTTATCGTGTGGCTGATCCACACCGTGCGTGACAAACTGCGCACGGGCTTCGAGAAGATTGACCGCGTGTGGTCTGAGCTGACCAACGTGTTGGCCGACACCATTCCGGGCATTCGCGTGGTCAAAGCCTTTGCGCAAGAGACGCGCGAAGCCAATCGCTTTCGCGATGCCAACAAACACAACTTGGCGGTGAACGACCGCATCAACTTTGTGTGGTCGCTGTTTTCGCCCACGGTCACGTTGATGACCGAGGTGGGTTTGCTGGTGGTGTGGGGCTTTGGCATTTGGCTGGTCTCGCACAACCAAATCTCGGTGGGCGTGTTGGCCGCGTTCTTGGCCTATATCGGCCGCTTCTACACGCGCTTGGATTCGATGAGCCGCATCGTTTCGCACACACAAAAAGCGGCGGCGGGTGCCAAGCGCATTTTTGAGATCTTGGACCACGTCTCCAGCGTGCCCGAGACGACGAACCCACAAAAGTTGCCCACGCCCTTGCAAGGCCGCATCGAGATTCAAGATGCCGGTTTCCGCTACGGCAACCGTGCCGTCATTCGCGGCATGAACCTCACCATTCGCCCCGGCGAAATGATTGGTTTGGTCGGCCAAAGCGGTTCCGGTAAGAGCACTTTGGTGAACTTGATTTGCCGTTTTTACGATTTGAGCGAAGGCTCAATCAAGCTCGATGGCATCGACATTCGCAACATCTCGCTGTCTGACTTCCGCAGCCACATTGGCATGGTGTTGCAAGAGCCGTTCTTGTTCTTCGGCACGATTGCCGACAACATCGCCTACGGCAAACCCGATGCCACGCGTGAAGAAATTGTGGCGGCTGCGCGTGCTGCCCACGCGCATGAGTTCATCTTGCGTTTGCCGCAGGGTTATGACTCGCTGGTGGGTGAGCGTGGCCAAGGCTTGTCGGGTGGCGAGCGTCAGCGCATCTCGATTGCGCGGGCCTTGCTCATCAACCCACGCATCCTCATCTTGGACGAGGCCACCGCCTCGGTGGACACCGAGACCGAGCAAGAAATTCAAAAGGCGTTGGACAACTTGGTCAAAGGTCGCACCACGATTGCCATCGCCCACCGCTTGTCGACTTTGAACCAAGCCGACCGCTTGGTGGTGATGGAGCAAGGCGTGGTGGTGGAAGAGGGCGACCACGACACGCTCATGGCGCGTCAAGGCGCGTACTACCGGTTGTACGAAGCCCAAGCCAAAAATGCCGAAGACGCCGTGGCGCGTGCTTCCACCAAGGAGTCTGTATGAGTGCCGTGTTGACAGCCGCTTTCACGCTGGCGTTGGATCCGTTTGGCAAATTGGTCATCACCTTGGCCGATGGCACGCAGCACGTGGGTGCTGTGGTGGCGCGTGCGTTCCCCATTGCGTCGCCCGATCAAAGCATTTCCATCTTGAGTGCTGAGGGCAAAGAACTGGCGTGGGTTGAGAACCTGCACAGCCTGCCCGCGAACGAACAAAACCTTGTGGCGCAAGCCTTGCAAGGCCGCGAGTTCATGCCCGAGATTTTGCGTTTGGAAGGCGTGAACAGCTTTTCCACGCCCAGTGTTTGGCGTGTGCAAACCAACCGTGGTCCCACGCAGTTGGTGCTCAAAGGCGAAGAAGACATTCGCCGTCTGAGCACCACACGCCTCATCGTGGCCGACGCACATGGTGTGCAGTTCTTGATTCGCGATTTGCCGTCGCTCGACCGTCACACCCGCAAGCTGCTCGACCGCTTCTTGTAAAGCGGGGCGATCTTCAGCGGCTTTCGCAGGCCGCGAAGAAATCCAGCTCGCGTTGGTAGACCGAGGTCTTCACCGACATCAAGCCGAGCACCGAGTGGAACAAGTTGTCGTGCGACAAAGGCTTGTCGCGTTGCGCTTGCAAGCAACGCGTGCTCACGCGACTGTGTTGCTCAAAGCCTGGTGAGAGCCACGTGATCATGGGCACCGTTTTTTGCTCGGCTGGAGCCATGGCGTAGGGCAGGCCATGCAAGTACAGATTGTTTTCACCCAAGGATTCACCGTGGTCGGCCACATACAGCATGGCGGGTGTGCTGCTTTTCTCTTGTGTTTTGAGCCACCCAATGACTTGCGATAAGAAGTAGTCGGTGAACACAATCGTGTTGTCGTAGGCATTGACCACTTGAGCCCGATCACATTGAGATAGCGAGGTGTCGGTGCACTCAGGTGTGAATTTTTTGAACGCTGCAGGTGTGCGTTTGAAGTAAGCGGGGCCATGGCTACCCATTTGATGCATGACCACGACCGTGCCGCGTGCGCGTCGTTCAGCGGGCAACTTGACCAGCTCTGCCTCGATGCGGGTGAGCATCACGGTATCGCGGCATTCATCGCCCTCGCAGTGGCCCGGCACTTTGAGGTTAGAGGTGTTGGTGTTGGGGATGCGGTCGCATTGGTCTTTGCAGCCCGATTGGTTGTCGATCCAAAGCACGGCGTAGCCCGCGTGTTGCAACACGTCGAGCATGTTTTCAAACTCGCTGCTTCGATTGGCAAATCCGGTGCGCCCCAAGTGCGAAAACATGCACGGCACAGACTCAGCCGTGCTTGTACCGCACGATGCGACCTGGCGAAAACTGGTGATGTTTTCTTTGGCCAGCAAGGGGTTGGTTTCTCGCTCATACCCATTGAGCGAGAAACTTTGGCTGCGCGCCGTCTCTCCCAGCACGAAGACCAACAAAGGGGGGCGTTGAGGCGCTTGGCCTGCACGATGCACGATGTGTGCATCCAAACCCAAGGCTTGCATGGGCCCCTTGGCTTGGTCTGAGGGAATGACCGTCAAATCCAGCAAGGCGTAGATGCTGTTGAGCGGGTTAATTTGGTAACGCATTTGTGTGTGGTTGCGCATGAGCGACGCAAAGTCTTGGAAGACCAATTGCAGCGTTCCAAAAGCGATGGCCAAGCTCGCCACAAACCAAGCCACGTTGCGCAGCAGCTGTTTGCCCAAAGACAACACGTGAACGGGTTGACGCCACAGCCACGCAATAGGAAGCCCAGCCAAGACAACAACTGTGGCCAACAAGTGCCAACTGAGCTGGTCGCGGGCTTCGCGCGTGTCGGTTTGAAACACGTTCACGACCATGGGCGTGTCCACCACGATGCCGTACATCAGCATGTAATGCGTCGCAAAGGCCGCCAACAACAAAAGCAAAGTGAGGGTGGGCTTGAGTGTGTAGCGCCACGCCAGCAGCGACACCAGCGCGGTGATGACGCTGGCGATGATGACGGCAAATGCCAAGCCAAACACCACGCGATGCCAGCCACCCAGGTCGGGCACACCCATCACCTGTTGCCAAAGCGCCGCGTTGCCCAAAGTGGCCAGCCACAAGCTGGTCAGAAGCACCAAAGCAGAGCTCGATCTTGCCTGGCGCGCAGGAGGGGTGAGGAACATGATGCGCATCAGTTGCTGTCGGTGAAGGTGTTTGTGGATCAGGTCGGCCAAGTGCTGCCATGCTCTGGCACCACAGCACGCCATTTGAGTTCGCGTTCGATGCGCTGGCGCAGCGCATCAGAGGCTTCGGCCTCACCATGCACCACATACACCTGATCGGGCGCGTGTTTCATGTGTTTGAGCCAATCCAACAGCTGCGAGGCATCGGCGTGCGCTGACGACGATTGCAGTTGCACCACCTCGGCGTTGACAGCCACGTCTTGCGCGTGAATGCGCACTAAACCTCCACCGCTGGCTAGGGTTGCACCGCGCGTGCCCGGGGCTTGGTAGCCGGTGAGGATGACCATGTTGCGGTGATCGGGCAGGTAATGCGCCAAGTGGTGCAACACGCGCCCACCGGTGGCCATGCCGCTGGCCGACAAGATGACCATTGGCCCGTGATGCTTGGCCAAGGCTTTGGACTGCTCGGGTGTTTCCACCATCGTTGCGACACGGCCGAGGGTTTTGAGTGCTTGCGTATCCAAGCGGTGTGCGTCTGGGTGGCGCGGCATCAGCTCGGTGGTGTGCACCGCCATGGGGCTGTCTAAAAAGATGGGCAGGCTATGTGGAATTTCGCCACGTTGTTTGAGCAGTGCCATCGCGTGCAGCAAGGCTTGCGCACGCCCCACGGCAAACACAGGCACAACGGCCACGCCACCGCGTGCTGCCACGCGTTTGATGGCCACCGCCAGCTCGGTCAACACATCGTCTTGTGAGTGCTCTCGGTTGCCGTAGGTGGATTCAATCAACACGGTGTCTGCATCGGGTGGTGCATCGGGCGCATTCATGATGAGGTCATCGGGACGACCCAAATCGCCACTGAACAAAATGCGACGCCCAGCCACCTCTAACAAAATGCTGGCCGCACCCAAAATGTGCCCTGCATGTGAGAAGGTCGCTTTCCATCCGGGAATAGGCGAGAAGCTGATGCCTTCACGTTCCGGCTTGAGCAACTGCAAAGACAACAAGGCATCGTGCTTGCTGTACAGCGGCAGGGCAGGGGCGTGTTTGGTGTAACCGTGGCGGTTTAAAAACGCCGCATCTTCTTCTTGGATGTGTCCGCTGTCAGGCAACAAGATGGCGCACAAATCGCAAGTGGCGGGCGTGGCGTGAATGTGGCCACGGTAGCCTTGGCGGTAGAGCAGGGGCACATAGCCGCTGTGGTCTAAGTGGGCGTGGGTGAGCAGCACGGCGTCGACATCGGCAGCTTCTACGGGCATGGGGTTCCAGTTGCGCAGGCGCAGCTGTTTGTAGCCCTGAAACAAACCGCAGTCGACCAGCAATTTCTTGCCATCGTGCTGCACCAAATACTTAGAACCGGTGACAGTACCGGTTCCACCCAAGAATGTGATGTTGACGCTCATGGACGAAGTATCCCCTTTTTGTGTGAAGACACTTCGCGCATTCGCTGAGATTCACTTAGTTGAAGAAGCGTTTGAGTTTGTCGGCCCAGCCGCCTTCGGCGGGTGAGTGCTTGGTGCCGCCTTTTTTCAAGGACTCGTCCAACTCTTTGAGCAACTTGCGTTGGTGCTCGGTGAGCTTGACCGGGGTCTCCACCGAAATGTGGCAATACAAGTCGCCGGGGAAGCTGGAGCGAACGCCCTTCAAACCCTTGCCGCGCAAGCGGAACTGCTTGTCGTTTTGGGTGCCTTCTGGAATGTCGATGGCGGCTTCGCCCGCGAGCGTGGGCACGCGAATTTCGCCACCCAAAGCGGCCGTGGTGATGCTGATAGGCACCGAGCAATGCAGGTCATCACCATCGCGCTCGAAGATGTCGTGCTTCTTGACGCGAATCTCGATGAACAAATCGCCGGGTGGCCCACCGTTGGTGCCAGGCTCGCCGTTGCCGGTGCTGCGAATGCGCATGCCGTCGTCGATGCCTGCAGGAATTTTGACTTCGAGTGTTTTTTGCTTTTTGATCTTGCCTTGACCGTGACAGCTCGTGCATGGGTCTGGAATGATCTTGCCCGAGCCGCGGCAATGCGGGCAGGTTTGCTGCACGCTGAAAAAGCCTTGACGCATTTGCACCTGACCGCTGCCGTGGCAGGTGGTACAGGTCTTGACCGACGTGCCGGGTTTGGCGCCCGTGCCATCGCAGGTTTCGCACGCATCCCAGCTAGGAATTTTGATTTCTGCGTTTTTGCCATTCGCCGCTTCTTCGAGCGTGATTTCCATGGCGTAGCTCAAGTCGTTGCCACGGTACACCTGACGGCCACCGGGGCCACGGCGTTGTTGGCCAAAGATGTCACCAAAGATGTCGCCAAACGCTTCACCAAAACCCGCACCGCCAAAGCCGCCATGGCCACCGCGCATGTTCGGGTCTACACCGGCATGGCCGTACTGGTCGTAGGCGGCGCGTTTTTCCGAATCAGACAACATCTCGTAGGCCTCTTTGACCTCTTTGAACTGTGCCTCCGCTTCCTTGGCTTTGTCGCCTTGGTTGCGGTCGGGGTGGTACTTCATCGCGAGTTTGCGATAAGCCTTTTTGATCTCGTCGTCGCTCGCGCCTTTGGCTAGGCCGAGTACTTCATAAAAATCGCGTTTAGACATGGTGTGGGCAGTGCCGTTTTTTGTGGGGCTTGATCAAGACTTCGCCGCGTGTTCACCTTTTCAGGCGAAACGCGGCGAGGTCAGCTCAGAGGGCGAAAAGGGGATTAGCCTTTTTTGACTTCTTTCACTTCAGCGTCGACCACGTTGTCGTCGGCTGGTTTGGCTTGTTCGCCAGTGGCTGCACCGCCCGCTGCTTGTGCAGCTTGCATGTCAGCGTAGACTTTTTCGCCGAGCTTTTGTGAAGCGGTCATCAAGGCTTCGGTCTTGGCATCGATGGCGGCTTTGTCGTCGCCCTTCAATGCTTCTTCGACTTCCTTGACGGCAGCTTCGATGGCTTCTTTCTCGCTGGCGTCGAGCTTGTCGCCGTGCTCGCCCAAGCTCTTCTTCACGCTGTGCACAGCGGCGTCGGCTTGGTTGCGTGATTGCACGATTTCGAGTTTTTTCTTGTCTTCAGCGGCGTTCAACTCGGCGTCTTTCACCATCTGTTGAATTTCGTCTTCGCTCAAACCGGAGTTGGCTTTGATCGTGATCTTGTTTTCTTTGCCGGTGGCTTTGTCCTTGGCACCCACGTGCAAGATGCCGTTGGCGTCAATGTCAAAGGACACTTCAATTTGTGGCGTGCCACGCGCGGCAGGTGCAATGCCTTCGAGGTTGAACTCACCCAAGCTCTTGTTGCCAGACGCCATTTCGCGCTCGCCTTGGTAGACCTTGATGGTCACGGCGGGTTGGTTGTCTTCAGCGGTGGAGAAGGTTTGTGCAAACTTGGTGGGGATGGTCGTGTTCTTAGCGATCATCTTGGTCATCACGCCGCCCAAGGTTTCGATGCCCAAAGACAACGGTGTCACGTCGAGCAACAACACGTCGGTGCGGTCGCCAGACAAGACTTGACCTTGAATCGCAGCGCCAACGGCCACGGCTTCGTCAGGGTTCACGTCACGGCGTGGCTCTTTGCCGAAGAATTCTTTGACCTTGTCTTGCACCTTGGGCATGCGGCTCATACCGCCGACCAAGATCACGTCGTCGATGTCGCTCACCGACACGCCGGCATCTTTGATGGCGGTGCGGCAAGGGGCGATGGTGCGCTCGATCAACTCGTCCACCAGTTGTTCCAACTTGGCGCGGTTGAGTTTGATGTTCAAGTGCTTAGGACCTGTGGCATCGGCGGTGATGTAAGGCAAGTTGATGTCAGTCGCCGCAGACGATGACAACTCAATCTTGGCCTTTTCAGCAGCTTCTTTCAGGCGTTGCAAAGCCAACACGTCTTTGGACAAATCAACGCCAGACTCTTTCTTGAATTCAGCAATGATGAAGTCGATGATGCGTTGGTCGAAGTCTTCGCCACCCAAGAAGGTGTCGCCGTTGGTGGACAACACTTCAAATTGCTTCTCGCCATCGACGTCCGCGATTTCGATGATGGACACGTCAAACGTACCGCCACCCAAGTCATACACGGCAATCTTGCGGTCGCCTTTTTCGGTCTTGTCCAAACCGAAAGCCAAAGCAGCCGCAGTGGGTTCGTTGATGATGCGCTTGACGTCCAAGCCTGCGATGCGACCAGCATCTTTGGTGGCTTGACGTTGTGCGTCGTTGAAGTAAGCGGGCACGGTGATGACGGCTTCGGTCACTTCTTCGCCGAGATAGTCTTCGGCGGTTTTCTTCATCTTGCGCAGAATTTCAGCGCTGATTTGAGGCGGGGCCAACTTGTTGCCGCGCACTTCCACCCAAGCGTCGCCGTTGTCGGCTTTGGCAATGGTGTAGGGCATCAAGTCGATGTCTTTTTGAACTTCTTTTTCGCCGAACTTGCGGCCGATCAAACGCTTGACCGCGTAGAGCGTGTTGCGTGGGTTGGTCACGGCTTGGCGCTTGGCCGATGCGCCGACCAAAATTTCGCCGTCTTCTTGATACGCAATGATCGACGGTGTGGTGCGAGCGCCTTCGGCGTTCTCGATCACTTTGGTGGTGTTGCCTTCCATGATGGCCACGCACGAGTTGGTGGTGCCCAAGTCAATACCGATGATTTTTCCCATGTT
>Ga0213920_1000203_pt1 | contig 56456 bp, 54 predicted proteins | sample McNCre1117MG_FD_161054 | JGI IMG/M metagenome (GOLD analysis project Ga0213920, IMG submission 161054) | Freshwater microbial communities from McNutts Creek, Athens, Georgia, United States - 11-17 MG | ecosystem: Environmental > Aquatic > Freshwater > Creek | place: USA: Georgia | collected...
CCGCTTCTGAGATGCGGTCATCGGCGCGGGTGGCGCCACGTTCGGTCAAAGTTGAACCGGCAACCTCAAGAACCACATCTGAGATTGAAACGGCCGAAGACTCGACGGCACCGGTGCAGCTCATGTCACCCACCGTCCGATAGCGAACAAGTCGGGTCTCAACGACCTCGTCTGGGGTTGGCATCGAGACCGGGCCAACTGCGCGCCACATGCCATCGCGGCTGTAAACCTCGCGCTCGTGCGCCAAATAAAGCGGTGGCAGCTCGATGTTCTCGCGCTCGATGTAGCGCCAGATGTCTAGCTCGGTCCAGTTTGAAATCGGGAAGGCGCGAACGTGCTGGCCAGGCAGGTGCCGGCCGTTATATAGGTTCCAAAGTTCTGGGCGCTGGTTGCGAGGATCCCACTGGCCAAACTCGTCACGCATGCTGAGGATGCGTTCCTTGGCGCGGGCCTTGTCTTCATCGCGGCGAGCGCCACCAAAAACGGCGTCAAACTTGCCATTGGTGATGGCCTCAAGCAGCGGCAAAGTTTGCAACGGGTTGCGGGTGCCATCCGGGCGCTCTTGCAAAACACCGCGGTCGATGTAGTCCTGCACACTGGCAACCTCGAGGCGCAGCCCGAGCTTTTCAACTGTGCGGTCGCGGAACTCGATAACCTCAGGAAAGTTGTGACCGGTGTCAACGTGTAGAACCGGGAACGGCACCTTGCCCGGCCAGAAGGCCTTCGCGGCTAGGTGCAGCACAACCACAGAGTCTTTTCCGCCCGAGAACAACAGCACCGGGCGCTCAAACTCGGCAACCACTTCACGGATGATGTGAATCGCTTCCGACTCAAGCGTGTCAAGCAAGCCGAGGCGGTGTTCGGCTAGTTTTTGGCCAGCCTTTAAATTTGGGGTGCTCATACGTGAAGCCCACACTCTACTTTTCCGGTGCCAGCCCAGCGGCCAGAGCGAGGGTCTTCGCCAGGGGCGACCTGCTTGGTGCATGGGGCACAACCGATTGATGGATAACCGTGGTCGAGCAGTAGGTTCATCGGAACCTTGTGCAGGGCGGCGTATTCGTTTAGTTGATCAAAAGTCCAAGCGGCAACCGGGTTGACCTTGACCAGGCCGTTCTTTTCATCCCAGGTCACCAACGGGGTGTTAGCGCGGGTTGGGGCTTCATCGCGGCGCACGCCGGTGAACCAAAGTTCATAACCTTTGAGGCTTTCGCTGAGCGGGTCAACCTTGCGCAACTGGCAGCAAAGGCCTGGGTCGCGCTCATAAAGTTTTTCGCCATACTGCGCATCCTGCTCGGCAACGCTCTGCTTGGCCTTTACATCGATGACTCGCACCGGCAACTGACGCTGCACTTCATCGCGAGTGATCTTGGTCTCTAAGAAGTGATAACCGGTCTCGAGAAACAAAACCTCAACGTCTGGGATGCTCTGAGCAACGATGTGTGGCAAAACCGAGTCGGCCATCGAGCAGGCAACGGCAACCGCATCAACGGTGAAGTTGCGGGCGACCCAGTCAACAACCTGGGCAGCTGTGGCTTCACCGGTTGGGTTGGCTTTGCCAAGCTCGGCGAGTTCGGCGGCACCGGCTTCAACGATGGCCTTCAGCTCATCGTTGGTGCGGCGAGTGGTGGTTGCGACGCTCACTGGAGTGCCTCCTCTTCTGCGCGGTGTGCCCAGTTGGCAAATGTCTCGTCACCGTTCTTGTCAGCTTCAAAACGACGAACCAGGCGCTCAACATAATCAGGTAGCTCTTCGGCGGTTACCTTTAGACCGCGAACGGTTCGGCCCAGGCCGGCCTCGTCACGGTCTTTGGTTGCCAAACCGCCACCGAGGTGAACCTGGAAACCAGGTGAAGTGCCGCCATTGCCGTCTGGCAAAAGCTGACCCTTCAAACCAATGTCTGCGGTCTGGATGCGGGCACAAGAGTTTGGGCAGCCGTTGATGTGCAGGCTGATCGGGCGGCCGATTTGCACGTCAACCAGCTTGCGCTCAAGGGTCTTCACCGTCTCGGTTGCTGTGGCCTTGGTCTCAACAATCGCAAGCTTGCAGAACTCGATGCCGGTGCAGGCGATGGTCGAGCGCTTGAACGGGCTTGGGTTTGCACTCAGGCCAATCGCCTCTAGGTCGGCAACAATCGCATCCAAATGCTCTTCGGCAATGTCAAGCAGAACCAACTTCTGGTGTGGGGTGGTGCGCAGGCGCTTAGAACCATATTTTTCAAGGATGTCGGCCAACTCAGACAATATCGGCCCTGAGACGCGGCCAACAAATGGAGTCACCCCGATGAAGAACTTGCCGTCCTTCTGCCTGTGAATTCCAACGTGGTCACCCACGGTCTGCGGGGTCGGCGCGGCCGGTCCATCTGGCAAGGCATAGCCAAGGTATTCATCCTGAAGGATCTGACGGAACTTCTCGGCTCCCCACTCGGCCAGCAAGAACTTTAGGCGTGCCTTGGTGCGCATGCGGCGGTAGCCATAGTCGCGGAAAATCTGAATCACACCGTGCCAAACTTCGGCAACCTGCTCGGGTGCAACAAAGACGCCCAGACGCTCGGCCAGGCGAGGGGCGGTTGAAAGCCCACCGCCAACCCAAAGGTCAAAACCGATTCCCAGCTCTGGGTGCTTGATGCCTAGAAACGCAACATCGTTGATTTCATGCACGATGTCTTGGCTTGGGTGGCCGGTGATTGCCGACTTAAACTTGCGCGGCAGGTTGGCCAACTCTGGGTCACCGATGAACTTCTGCTTGATCTCCTCGATGATGTCGGTCGGGTCGATCAGCTCGTCGGCGGCAACGCCGGCAACCGGTGAACCAAGAATCACGCGCGGCACATCGCCACACGCTTCCTCGGTGCCCAGGCCAACGGCCTCAAGCCGGCGCCAAATTTCGGGCATGTCAACGATGTCGATCCAGTGCAATTGAATGTTCTGACGGTCGGTCACATCTGCGGTGTCGCGGCCAAATTCCTTTGAAATTCCAGCGATGACTCGAAGCTGGTCGGTGGTTAGCTGACCACCATCGATGCGCACTCGCAGCATGAAGTATTTGTCTTCGAGCTCGTGCGGCTCAAGGGTTGCGGTCTTGCCGCCATCGATGCCCGGCTTGCGCTGTGTGTAAAGCCCCCACCAGCGCATGCGGCCGTGAAGGTCGGTGCCCGGGATGCTGTCGAAACCCTCTTTGGAATAGATCTCTTCGACGCGCTTGCGAACTGAAAGCCCACCGTCTTCTTGCTTCCAAGTTTCGTTGGCGTTTAGCGGCTCTTTGCCGTCAACTTTCCATTGCCCATTTGAGCGCTCCTCGCGAGGTGGGCGAGCGATGCCTTTTGCTTCAGTCATCCCTCAAGTTTGCCCCATCGGGTAGGTTAAAAAGTAGGCCGGATGAAACACTGCGTAACACAAGAGTTCCGCTCCAGATCAACGATTCCGGCCCGATGACGGGTTTAGCTTCCCTACCTTTTTGGTAGGCTTTTCGGAATCCCTTTTAGACACTGAGGACACGATGAAAACTCTGATTGCGGCTTCGCACGGCACCGACAATATCGGTGGCGCAAAGTCGATTTCAGATTTAGTGCAAATGGTTGCCAAGGCATTGCCGGAGGTGCAGGTAATCGAGGCTTTTGTCGATGTTCAGCAGCCAGATGTGCCGGCCGTTTTAGCGGCGACAGAAGGCGAAACCATAGTTGTTCCACTGTTGTTGGCCACCGGTTATCACGTGCGCCAAGACATCGCCGATGCCGCCTTTGCCGGCGGGGCGAGAGTTCAAATTAGCCCTGCGCTCGGCCCCGATGAACGACTCGTGAAGCTCCTGATTCAGCGCTTGGATGAAGCCGGCGCCACCGCCGAAACCGCAGCCGATGACCTGATCATTCTGGTGGTTGCCGGTTCAAGCGATGCCCGGGCACAGGCAGAATCGGAGCTGGTTCAACTGATGTTTGATGAAGCCTTGACCACCAGAAATGGCAAGGCAACTAAATCGATTCTGACCTTCTTATCGGCGGCCGAGCCAAAGCTGAAAGATGTAATTCCAAAGCTCAAGTTTCAAAACCCGCGCAAACGTGTGGTGGTGGCCACATACTTATTGGCCGATGGATTCTTTGCCGGGCTCACCAAAAAAGTTGGCGCGCATCTGTTCACCGAGCCCCTGTTGCTCTCGCCCGCGGCGGTCGAAGCCGGTGCCGGTTCGGCAGAGCCACCCCAACAACTGGTTGAAATCATCGTCGAGCGCTTTCGTGCAGCCATCGATGAGGGCAAAACCACCGGTTGCCTGAGCGGCCTTCGCGGTGAACCGTTCATCGGCTGTGCAGCCGGCTGTGTGGTTGCCTGCCGCTGAAATTCCGGTGCTTTAGAGCCCGGCTCCGTAAGCAAAAAGCGGAGCCACGGTGTCGTAGGGAACGTCGGATTTGCTCGCCAAAACCGCGGCTGTCGAAGACGGTAGCTCGATTGGCAGGCGACCCTTGGCAAGCGCCGGATTCTTTAAGACATAGATGAAGGCAAGCGGGTTGGCACCGAAGTTTGCGGTCACTGCGGCCGCGGCTTCGGCAATTTCAGGGAAGATTGCCGCACGGTCTAGGTAGATGTCAAAGATGGTTGGCACGGTGTGGCAAATCTCGACAATTCGCGCCACCTCGTCAGCCGGATATTCGAGTGAGCCCGCATGGAACAGTGCCTCGAAACCGCCTGGACGCGGGTCATAGTGCGCGGCCTTGCGGATGATCGCAAGATCAGCCTCGGCCGGGCTGGCCACCACTTCACCGATTAGCGCTGCGTTTTCGAGCGTGATGCCTTCGACATAGACCTTGAGCCCGGCGGCCAACGGGAGCGATGCTGGGCCACTCTCAGCCAACTTGAGCTTGACGATTCCGGCGCGCTGGGCGGCCTCGCCGACCGCACGAAACTCGGCGTTGCCAACAATCTTGTCGGCAGCGGCTTCGTCAACAAATCGGCCCTCATCGAAGAGGCCCAGGATGAATTTCTCGGCCAGAAGTTTGGCAGCGGAGAGATCGATTCGAGCCTCATCCACCTTGCCGGCACGGACAAGATCGACAATCAATTCGGGGCAAGATTCCCCGCCAAATTGGTCTACGCCGGCGTTAAGTGCCTTGCGAATTCGATCCTCGCGGGTCAGGTGTTCCACGCCCCAAGCACGGGCCGGCATGTCTTGGCCAAGGATGTTGGCATCGGTGATTAGACCCCAGTCGGTACAGATCACGCCTTCAAAGCCAAGTTGGCCCTTGAGCAAATCGGTCAGCACGCCCTTGTTGAAGCCGAAGCCAACCTCTTCATATTTAGTGCCAATCGGCTGACCGTAATACGGCATCATTTGGCGGGTGCCGGCGGCAATCGCATCCTTGAATGGTTCGACGTGATAGTCAAAATTGTTGCCAGGATAGACCTGTTCTTTGCCGTAGGCGAAGTGCGGGTCTTCACCATTTAGCTGAGGGCCACCGCCAGGGAAGTGCTTGGTCATCGTGGAGACTGAGTTCTTGCCAAAATTCTTACCCTGGAAGCCCCGAATGTATGCGGCGCCGACGGCACCAGAAACCTTGGCATCTTCACCAAAGGTCATGCCAGCACGACACCAACGAGGTTCTGTGGCTAGGTCGATTTGCGGGTGCAGCGCTGCGTGGATTCCGACCGCTCGGTATTCCTGACGGGCGATATCGCCAAATTTCTCGACCAGTTCTAGACCGTGCGGGTCATCGATGCAAAGGGCAGATAAACCCATTGACTCTGGCCATTGTGAGAACGCGCCAGCGCTAAACAAGGCACCCTGATTTTCAGAGAAAGAGTGGCGTGGGTCGGTAGAAATTGTCACCGGAACACCCAGCCCAACCTCTGCCGCGATGGTCTGCAGCTTGTTGTGCCAAGCGGCCATCTCGCTGCCCTTTTCAGGAACACCGTGCACATTGAAATGTGTAATGCGCTTTTCACGAATCAGGGTTTCGGTGGCCACACCCCAGGGCAACCCCGGCGGAAGCAAGTTTCCACCTGGCAACATTGGTGCAATCTCGTGAAACATCAGCCCAGCTTTGTCTTCCAAGCTTAGGCGCGGCAATAGGTCGGCCACACGCTCGGCAACCGGCAGCGATGAATCCTTGAACTTATCCAACGGTGACCCAATGGTTGGCGATGGTGTTAGTCACCGAGGTGCCAACGTGCAACTCAAAGGTGCCCGGCTCATACTGCCAACCGGCATCCCAGTGGGCAAATTCACGGCCACGGATGTTGATCTTGACCAGCACACTTTCGTGGGCATCCGCTTGAACCTCGGCAAAGCCGACCAACCAGCGAGCTGGCCGATCAATAGCAGAGCCGCTGCGTGAGGCATAAACCTGCACCACTTGCTTGCCATTTCGAGAGCCGGTGTTGGTAACTGGGATGGTCAACTCAACATCTGCTCCCGCTTCAACGGCCGCCGCGGCAGAGACAGCGCCAAACTCCCAAGTGGTGTAACCAAGGCCGAAACCAAAGTTAAACGCGGTCCTCGCGCCCGACTTCAACCAGGCGCGGTAACCAATGTGGATGCCCTCTTCATAGACAACCTGGCCATTTTCTGGTGTGCAGTTTGAAACCGGAAGCGTGGCTTCATCGGCAGGCCAAGTGGTTGGCAGGCGGCCGCCAGGCTCCTCGGCACCGGTCAAAATGTCAACCAAAGCGTTGCCCATTTCTTGCCCAGCAAAGTATGTGAGCAAAATGGCCTTCGCCTTGTCACGCCATGGGGTCAACACCGGCGAACCAGAGTTAACAATCACGATGGTGTTTGGGTTTGCTTCGATGACCGCCTCAACCAATTCATCCTGGCGGCCAGGCAAAGCCAAAGACTTGCGGTCAATGCCCTCAGATTCAACAGCCGAGTTGGTGCCCACGACCACGATTGCGAGGTCGGCATTTTTAGCATTTTCAACCGCATCGGCAATCATCTTGTCACCGAGCGCGCGGTTAACATCGGTGCCAATTACCAGCGCAAAGGCTGCAGCTTCAAGACCCTGGCGGCCCTTAAGGTCAACCTCGGCAACCAGTCGCACTGTCTTGCCGGCAACCAGTTCAACCGGTGCGGTGACAAATGGCGGGTCCATCAAATCGGCAAATGGGTCGGCCTCGTTGCGGCGTTTGATCTGCTCATCGATGATGACCTTGCCGTCAACGCTGATCTTGTTGTGGCGAACGTTTGCGATACCAATCAACTCGGTGCGGGTCTCGGTTGGGGTGAAGTCGGTGGTGAAACGCAGTGCTGAAGCCTTCTCAATTGGTGAGCCCGAGCCCAACCACATCAGCGAACTGCCGCCACGAGTTTCAGTGAAGAATGTTGTGCCATTCTCATCAAGCAATTCAAGGTGCGCCCCGGCTTCACCGGTGATTGGGTTGTGCAATTCATCTTTTGGCAACTCGGCCAAACCGTGCTGAACCACTGCACCAATTGAATAGGTGAGCTTATCGCCCAGCAACTTCTTCAGCGCCTGAAGCGGGGTGACCACGGTCTTTGGCATCACGGTTGCCGAGCCACCACCCTGGGTGCGGGCCAGCGATGCGTTGTTGCCGATCAGGGCGACCTTGCCAAACTCATTGAAGTTCAGCGGCAGGGTTTCGTCCTCGTTGCGAAGCAAAACCGAGGTCTGAACCGCGGCCTTGCGCGCGAAGGCAACATCCTTATCTGCGATGTTGTTGTGGCGAGGCTTGGCCGCCGGGGTTGAGCCATCGGCGCCAATTGCACCCACCCGGATGGCAAGCAGGATCATGCGCTTGACCTTGCGGTCAACGGTTGCCTCTGGGATCTCGCCGTTGCGAACCGCGTTGATGAGGTTCTGCGACCAGTACTCGGTTGGGCCAGGCATTTCAAGATCCTGCTCATACTTTGCAGATTCAAGCGAACGAACCGCAGTCCAGTCACTGATCACAACCCCGTCAAAACCCCACTCGCTCCGAAGCGGTGTTTGAAGCAAATCGTTCTCGGTCATGGTCGGGCCGTTGACCGAGTTGTAAGCGCTCATGATGGTCCAGGCTTTGCCATCCACCACTGCATCCTCGAATGGGCGAAGGTATACCTCGCGCAGGGTGCGCTCGTCGACGGTCACGTTTGCGGTGAAACGCTCGGTCTCAAAGTCGTTGGCCACATAGTGCTTTGGGCAGGCGCCGATGCCGGTTGACTGAATGCCCTGGGTGAATGAGGTTGCCAGTGCACCGGTCAACATCGCGTCCTCGCTCAGGCACTCAAAGTGGCGGCCGCCGTATGGCGAGCGGTGCAGGTTGATGGTTGGGCCAAGCACCACGTCGACACCCTTGCGGTGTGCCTCGCTGCCCAGCGTGCGGCCATACTCCGCGGCTAGCGCTGGGCTCCAAGATGAACCAAGTGCGGTTCCCGATGGCAGGTTAAGTGAGTTGTCGCGTTCATCCCAGAACTCACCTCGAACACCCGCAGGGCCGTCAGATAGGAGCAGGTTGCGAAGACCGATTGTCTCGAGCGGCACGGTGTTCCAAAAGTCGCGGCCGGTGAGCAACGAGACCTTTTCTTCGAGTGAAAGCTTTGCTGTCAACGAGTCAATGCGCGCGGTTAGTTCAGTCATGTTTGCCAGCCTAACGTGAATACCTATTAGTTGAATGGTTTTTATGAAACCGTTACCTAGCGGTCGTATGATTGCGCTATGACCACTACTCGATCACTTGTTGCCATGACCGCCAGCTCAAAGCTTGAAACCAAAGACATGGAGCTTCGTCGGATGAGCCCGACCAGCGTGAAGCTCGACATCCTGTTCTCAGGAATCTGCCACAGCGACATCCACCAGGTGCGCGATGAGTGGTCGGCCGGAATTTTCCCGATGGTTCCAGGGCACGAAATGGCCGGAATCGTCACCGAGGTCGGCTCAGCCGTGACCAAGTTCAAGGTGGGCGACCGCATCGGTGTTGGAGTGTTTGTCGACTCTTGCCGCGAGTGCGAGTATTGCCTTGCCGACATGGAGAACTATTGCATCAAGGGCCCAGTGCCTAGCTATAACGGGCGTCACTATGACGGCGAGCCGGCCTATGGTGGCTATGCCCGCGAGACCGTGGTTGAAGAACGCTTCGCGGTTCACATCCCTGAGGGCATCGACCTGCCCGAGGCAGCCCCGTTGCTTTGCGCCGGCATCACCGTCTATACACCGCTAACTCACTGGAACGCGGGCCCGGGCAAGAAGGTTGCAATTCTTGGAATGGGTGGCCTCGGTCACCTAGCTGTGAAGATTGCCGTTGCACTTGGCGCCGATGTCACCGTTCTCGGTCACTCAACTTCGAAGAAGGCAGACGCAATCGAATTTGGTGCCGTTGACTACTTGACCACCAAGGAAACCATCGGTGTGGTTAAGAACAAGTTCGACATGATCTTGAACACCACCTCGGCAGACCTCGACGTTGATGGCCTCCTTGAGATGCTTCGCGTCGATGGCGCGCTGGTCAACGTTGGGCTGCCAGGCACTCGCCAGTCATACAACCCGTTCAGCATTGTTAACGGCCGCAAGTCAATCGCCGGCTCAAACACCGGTGGAATGAAGGCAACCCAAGAGATGCTCGACTTCTGTGCCAAGCACAAGATTGGTTCAACCATCGAGTTGCTCAACGGTTCAGATGCAGCCGCCATCGATGCCGCCTATGACCGTGTGGTCAAGAGTGACGTGCGCTACCGCTTCGTGATTGACGCGCAGACCATCTAAAGCAATCAGGCTTGGCGGGCAAGCCTAAAGCAACCCGGCGGACGTCGCGCGGTGAACGATTTCTGCGCGGCGGTGCGCATTTAATTTGCGAGAAGCATTTTGAAGGTGAAATTTCACAGTGCTTTCGCTGATAAAGGTCTTGTGAGCAATCTGCTTATTGCTCAGCCCCTGTGCCACGGCACGGATGACCTCGAGTTCGCGATCGGTCAGGTGTTCTGCCGCACCTCGGGTTGAACCAAGGCCCCTGGCAACCATCGAACCAACGCCCTTGCCCAGCACGGTTTCGCCATCTTGAACCGACTTAACTCCCTTGGCTAGTTCATCGGCTTTGACGTCATCCTTGCAGAGATAACCGGTCACGCCCCTGCGCAGTGCCTCAACCACAATCATCTCGCTGAGCTTTTGAGCCAGGACGAGAATCTTGGTTCCCGGATAACGATCGGTCACCTCTTCACAGAGTTTTAGCCCGCGGGTGGTGTCATCACCCAGGTCAAGGTCGATGATGAGCACATCTGGGCCGTGCTCATCAACCGCATCTAGAACCGCGTCATAACTGGTCGCCTCGGCCACCACTGCCATGCCGGTGTTGCGTTCAAGGATGGAGCGCAGCCCAACTCGGGTGATGACGTTTCGATCGGCTACCACAATGCGGGTTTTTGCCAACGGCATTCGCCGGCCCAGCATCACGTCAGGGCGAAGGCCTAGTTGGGAATCGTTTCGAACGTCTCTGTCCATATTGCTCACACTACCCCTCCACCTAACCATTTGGCTAGGGGGTCAACTAGCCGTTCTGTGTGCTTACGGCTAGTCACGGGTCACCGTTATACAACCGATATCAACTCGGGCGTAATCTCACAATCGTTAGCCGGCAAAGAGGCCGGCATCGAAAGGAAAATAGCAATGACCGTTTATGCACAACCAGGTCAAGCCGGCGCAGTAATGGATTACAAGCCTCGCTATGACCACTGGATTGGCGGCCAATATGTGGCGCCCTCATCTGGCCAGTATTTCGAGAACCCATCGCCGGTCAACGGCCGAGTGTTCACCGAAGTTGCCCGAGGAAATGCCGCGGATATTGACAAAGCTCTTGATGCAGCACACGAAGCATTCAAGACCTGGGGCAAAACCTCAGCCACCGAACGTGCAATCATTCTGAACAAAATCGCCGACCGCATGGAGCAGAACCTCGAGAAGATCGCGGTTGCTGAAACCTGGGAAAACGGAAAGCCGGTTCGCGAGACTCTTGCGGCAGATATTCCGCTAGCGATCGACCACTTCCGCTACTTCGCCGGCGCGCTTCGCGCTCAAGAAGGTTCCCTTGGTGAACTAGACCACGACACCGTGGCCTACCACTTCCACGAACCACTGGGCGTTGTCGGGCAGATTATCCCTTGGAACTTCCCGATCCTGATGGCCGTCTGGAAGCTTGCTCCGGCACTTGCCGCAGGAAACTGTGTAGTGCTCAAGCCAGCCGAACAGACCCCGGTATCGATCCTGTTCCTAATGGAGACCATCGCAGACCTACTGCCTGCCGGCGTTGTAAACATCGTCAATGGTTTCGGTGTTGAAGCCGGTAAGCCATTGGCATCTTCTCGCCGCATCGCAAAGATTGCCTTCACCGGTGAGACAACAACCGGTCGACTAATCATGCAGTACGCATCTGAGAACATCATCCCGGTGACTTTGGAGCTTGGTGGAAAGTCACCAAACATCTTCTTCCGCGACATCGCTGAAGAAAACGATGCTTTCTATGACAAGTGCATCGAAGGCTTCAACATGTTTGCGCTGAACCAGGGTGAGGTTTGCACCTGTCCGTCACGCGCACTCATCGATGCACCGATTTATGACAAGTTCCTTGCCGATGCAATGGTTCGCACCAAGCAGATCATCCAGGGAAACCCGCTTGACACCGTGACCATGATTGGAGCACAGGCTTCAAACGACCAGCTCGAGAAGATCCTGAGCTACATCGAAATTGGTAAGCAAGAGGGCGCAAAGCTTCTCATGGGTGGTCACCGCGTTGACCTTGGTGGTGACCTTTCGGGCGGCTACTACATCGCGCCAACCATCTTCGAGGGCACCAACAACATGCGCATCTTCCAGGAAGAGATCTTTGGCCCAGTGCTATCGGTGGCTAAGTTCGATGGATTCGACCAGGCTATGGAAATTGCCAATGACACTCTCTATGGCCTCGGCTCTGGTGTCTGGACCCGCAAGATGAACACCGCATACCGTGCCGGTCGCGAGATTCAGGCTGGCCGCGTTTGGACCAACTGCTACCACGCCTACCCAGCGCACGCTGCATTCGGTGGTTACAAGTCATCGGGCATCGGCCGCGAGAACCACAAGATGATGCTTGACCACTACCAGCAGACCAAGAACCTCTTGGTCAGCTATTCAGAGAGCAAGTTGGGCTTCTTCTAAAATGAACCAAACTCCAGAGAGGGGAGTCGCTTCGGCGGCTCCCCTTTACGGCTCACTTCCGGTGCGAATCGAGAGCACCCCAGCTGCCGATGACTTGCTTCGAAAACTCACCGGCATCCACGGCCCATTGATGTTTCACCAGTCTGGTGGCTGCTGCGATGGCTCTGCGCCCATGTGTTACACCGCGGGCGAATTCCGGGTTGGCGGGGCAGACGTTCTCTTGGGTGAACTTTTCATCGATGGCATAGCCGAGCCGATTAAAGTTTGGATTTCGCTCGAGCAATTTGAATATTGGAAGCACACTCACATCACCATCGACGTTGTGCCCGGGCGCGGTGGTGGCTTCTCACTTGAGACCCCTGAAGGAATGCGCTTCATCATTCGCTCGAGACTGTTCACAGATGCCGAAGCTATGGAACTTCTAAACCAACCGGTGCTTCTCGGTGATGGCCAACTGAAGGTCGTTTAGAGGTATTCGCCGACGAGGCGCACTGCGCCACCGTCTACTCCCTTGGCGCCCTGAACATAGCCGGTCATGTCGACACCTGCCGCAGGCTCATAAATTGAACCCAGGTTCCAGGTGTGCACACCTAATTTGGTCAAACTTGAAGCAACTGCTTCGGCCTTTGAAGCCTCAACCACAACTGCTTGGCCAAGGCCAAGGTTCCAGGTTCCTTCAACCGACTCAAGCGAGAAACCACCCCAGCCAGCCAGAACCTTGAAGACGTCCTGCGGCGCCCAGGTGGTGCGGTCAACATCGAGGGCAACGCCCTGCGGCAAAACACGGGCGATGTTGGCAGCGATGCCGCCGCCGGTGATGTGGCTCATCGCGTGCACCGCAGAACCAAGTTCACTCTCAAGCAATGAGTTCAAAACGCCGGTGTAAAGAGCGGTTGGCTCGAGCAATTTTTCACCAAGCGTCACGCCAGAAAAATCGGCAACCGAATCGGTGTATTTGAAACCCTTGTCACTGACGATCTTGCGAACCAGAGAATAACCATTTGAGTGCAAGCCAGAAGACTGCATGCCCAAAACCACGTCACCCGGGCGAACGTTTTGTGGGCCAAGCAATTTAGCCGCGTCAACCACGCCAACAGCCGCGCCGGCAACGTCATAGTCGTCAACCCCAAGCAGGCCTGGGTGTTCAGCGGTTTCGCCGCCAACCAGAGCAACACCAACCGCGGCACAGGCCTCGGCAATACCTCGCACGATGTCTGCAATGCGCTGAGGAACCACCTTGCCGCAGGCAATATAGTCGGTCATGAAAAGGCTCTTTGCGCCAACCACAACGATGTCGTCAACGACCATTCCAACCAAGTCCTGCCCGATGGTGTCGTGCTTGTCGATTGCCTGAGCGATGGCCACCTTGGTGCCAACCCCATCGGTGGAGGTTGCTAAAAGTGGGCGGTCATATGCCTTCAAGAATGAGACGTCCATCATGCCGGCAAAGCCGCCAAGGCCACCCATCACCAAGTTATTATGAGTTGCGCCAACGGCGCGCTTCATCAACTCAACGGCTAGGTCGCCGGCTTCGGTGTCAACACCGGCTGCCGCATATGCATTACTCATGGATGTGAACGCTCTCCCCTGGGATGCTCGCAATGCCGCGCTCAAGCAAGTTCTTGCCCAGGCGTTCGGCTAGCGGAAGTTCGATTGGATACTTGCCAGTGAAGCAAGCGGTGCAAAGCTGCGATTCCTGCTGCTCGGTTGCGCCGATCATGCCGTCTTTCGAAAGGTAACCGAGTGAGTCGGCACCGATTGACGCGCGCACATCCTCGACGCCAAGGCCGGTGGCAATTAGCTCTGCGCGGGTGGCGAAGTCGATTCCATAGAAGCAAGGCCAGGTGATCGGCGGTGATGAAATTCGTACGTGAATTTCGGCCGCGCCAGCCTCACGCAGCATCTGTACAAGTGCACGCTGGGTGTTGCCACGAACAATCGAGTCATCAATCACGATGATGCGCTTGCCGCGAATAACCTCGCGCAGCGGGTTCAACTTCAAGCGAATACCGCGTTGACGAATGGTCTGCGAAGGCTGAATAAAGGTGCGGCCAACATAGGCGTTCTTGACCAGGCCGTGACCAAACGGGATGCCCGACTGCTCTGAGTAACCGATGGCGGCAGGGGTTCCAGATTCAGGTGTTGGAATCACTAGGTCGGCCTCGACCGGGTATTCACGGGCCAACTGGCGACCCATTTCAACACGAGACTCATAAACATTTTTGCCATTGATCGAAGTGTCTGGGCGAGCAAGGTAGACATACTCGAAAACGCAGCCGGCACGCTTGGTCTCGGCAAAGCGGGTTGAACGCAAACCATTTTCATCGATGGCGATTAGCTCGCCTGGCTCAACTTCACGAACCAGTGACGCACCAACGATGTCAAGTGCTGCGGTCTCAGAGGCAACCACCCAACCGCGCTCGAGACGGCCAAGAACTAGTGGGCGAACGCCCTGAGGGTCGCGGGCTGCATAGAGAGTGGTTTCATCCATGAAGACCAAGCAGAATGCACCCTTAACCTTTGGCAGCAATTCAAGTGCGGTTGCCTCAAGTGAGTGGTCTTGGTCGCCGGCCATCAGAGCGGTGAGCACTGCGGTGTCGGTGGTGTTTCCACCGGTGATCTCGTTGGTGCCCTGGTTTGGATAACGGGACTTGAGCAGGTCAAGCAGGTCTGCGGTGTTGGTCAAGTTACCGTTGTGGGCAAGAGCCACGGTGCCGGTTGAGGTGCGGCCAAGTGTTGGCTGAGCGTTTCGCCAGTGCGATGCGCCGGTGGTTGAGTAACGGTTGTGACCAACTGCGATGTGGCCGATCAGGCTTTCTAGAGCCGATTCAGAGAAGACCTGTGAAACCAGGCCCATGTCTTTATAAACCAAGATTTTCTTGCCATCAGAGGTGGCGATGCCGGCCGATTCCTGGCCGCGGTGCTGAAGTGAATAAAGACCGAAGAAGGCTAGTTTTGCAACTTCTTCACCCGGTGCCCAAACACCGAATACGCCACATTGGTCTTGCGGGGCTTTATCGTCGGCAGTTACAGAAATGTCTAAATTTAGGTTGCCGTCTCCACGTATCACCCCTCTAGTTTAGTCGCCTCGAGGGTCTTGGCACGAGCCGTTCCAATCCGGTCAAGGATGACTGCCGCCACCATTCCAAGGGCTGCACCAATCGCCACCGAAAACGCGACGAGATAACCCAAAATCGGGGCCGCGGTTCGAGCATCGGCTGCGATGCTGGCGTTCAAAATGAGCGCGATAATCAGGCCGAGTATTCCGCCGGTGATCAAAAACTGCAGATACTTCGGCGATCGCCGAATTTGAACTTGCTCGGTCTTGATTGTCGTTGGTTTCGCGTTTTCGGCCATGAACCAATTATCGGTTAGTTATCAGAAGACTCATCCGAGTGGTCAACGTGTTCAACGTGCTGAGAGTTCACGCTCGAGTCACTAACTTCGCTCGATTCGTTCACATCATCAGAATCGTTTTCGTTTTCACCCTGGTCATCGGCGTCTTCGCTCGAGGCCTTGACTGTGCTCCATGGCAGAGTGGTGACGTTTGGGTCGCTGGTTGGTGAGCTGGTTGGGGTTGCCACCGGGCTGGTGGTGTAGGTAGGTAGGCTCGGCACGGCAGTCTCGGCGTTAGCCGAAACATTCAAGCCAATGACCGCAATGGCGCCAAGAACGACGCTAGAGATTCCAGCTGCAAGCATTGTGTTTCTTTGCATTTCGATTTCCTTTCCGAGAGATCTGCCGGGCGGTTTGCCGGTAATAACAATGTTTCACTCGCTACCTGATAAAGCCACCGGCATTGACTGACAAAACACTGTGATTGCAAGACTCACAGGTGGCTCTCAGGCTGGCTGGCCACACTGGTGCGATGACTTCTTTGCGCAAAGACCTCCTCGTCAAAGTCCCCGCGGTGACCGCATTCTTCTGGATCATCAAGGTGCTGGCAACCACAGTCGGTGAAACCTTCGCCGACTTCTTGAACGGCAACCTAGCCAACGCATTCAATTTGACTGACACCCAGGGCCTACAAGTTATCTCTGGAGTGATGGGGTTGGCTCTGGTCATCATGCTGATTATTCAGTTTTCGGTTCGACGGTACATCCCAGTGATTTACTGGCTAACCATTGTTTTGATTTCGGTGGCCGGCACACTGATCACCGATAATTTGCACGATGGGCTTGGTCTGCCGCTTTGGATAACCACGGTGGTATTTGGCGCAATTCTTGCCGTGATCTTTGCAGTTTGGCACCGCCAAGAGCGCACCCTGGCGATGAAGTCAATCAAGACTCGAAAGCGTGAGGCCTTCTATTGGTTGGCAATCCTGTTCACCTTCGCGCTGGGCACTTCGGCCGGTGATCAGTTTGCCGAGTCATTCAACTTTGGTTTCGGGCTTTCGCTGGCAATCTTTGCCGCCGGCATCGCCTTCGTTGCACTCCTATGGAAGCGCGGCCTAGTTAGCGAGGTCACCGGTTTCTGGATTGTCTACATCCTCACCCGACCATTGGGTGCATCGCTGGGTGACCTGCTTTCACAAGCCCCGGCCGATGGCGGTCTTGGCTTTGGCACCACCAACACCAGCTATGTTTTCTTGACCCTGATCTTGTTCTCGGTGGCATTCTTGAGCGTCACCAAAAAGGATGAAATTAAGGCCTAGCCGTAGCGCTTGCGCGGAGGCGCGAGGCGCGGGCGCTTAAGGGCGCAGCGGTAGAACATCGCCGAGATCGGCGCGTGTTCCAGAGGCAGAAACTAGCCCAGCGGCAACCGCATCGGCCCAGCTCATTGTGCCGATGGCAACCGCCAGCCAGGTTTCGGGTGACATTTCGACCACGTTTGGTGGCGTGCCTCGCGTGTGGCGCGGTCCTTCGATGCACTGGGTTGCTCCCAGCGGTGGCACTCGCACCTCAACCGAATTGCCCGGCGCCTTCTCAGCCAACTCTTCTAATAAGAAGCGCACCGAAGTGGTGAGGTCACCGGCTGCAATTGCAGCCAAACCGTCATCCCGCTTGATTCGCCTTCTGGCCATGAGTCAACTCTAGACTTGAGCCATGCCCACACTTGCCGCCATGATCACGTTCTTAATCACCGCTTTGGTCATCATCGTGATTCCCGGCCCAAGCGTGGTTTTTGCCATCGGCCGCACTCTTGCCCTCGGCCGTTCATCGGGGCTGGTCACGGTTGTGGCAAACGCTGCCGGCACCAGCGTTTGGGTGGTTGGCACGGCCTTTGGCCTTTATGGTTTGGTCAGCGCGCTGCCTTGGTTGCTTGAGGTGATCAAGATTGGTGGAGTTATCTATCTGGGTTATCTGGGCTATAAAACCATTCGCGGCAGCAAGCAACAGCACGCCAACATCATGGCGTCAAGCAACACCAAGAAGCCATTGGGGCAGATTTTTCGCGAGGGTTTTTTGGTGGGCTTGAGCAACCCAAAGACCGCAGTTTTCTTCACCGCGGTGCTGCCTCAGTTCATCAACCCAGCCGGCAATTTTGTCATTCAGTTTTTGCTGCTCGGTCTAATTTTTGAGGTGGTTGGCACCATAAGTGATGCCTTCTATGTGCTTGGCGCGGCAGCGGTGCGCACCTGGATTCTGAATGAACCAAAACGCCTTCACATCATCGTGACGACCGGCGGCTTTATGATTCTTGGCGTTTCAATTTGGCTGTTGGCCAACTTGGCGACGGGTCACTAGTGTGGCACCGATGGTGAGCAGCGCGGCCAACATAATTGCCGCGGCCTGACCGGCACTCAAAATGCCGGTTTGCTGACCAATGGCAATCACCGCGGTTGGCACACCAAGTTGTGCGGCCGAGGCAATTGCAAACCGCACTGGCAACTTGAACAGAACTGCGCTGAGGTGAGTCACCATCGCGCCGGCAAAAAGCGCCAGCGAAAGCAGCAGGAGCTGCGGGTTTGTGATGAGTGCGCGAATGTCAATTTGTGACCCGAGCACCACAAAAAATAGCGGTGAAAAGAAACCCTCGGTGACCGCAAAAATCTGTCGGCTCAAGCGGTGAGGCACGCCGTTGGCACCGATGGCTAGGCCCAAACTAAAGCTGGCAATCATGATGGTGACGCCGAAGGTTTGGGTGATTCCCGCCATCACCAGCAAGACAATCAAACTGATTCGAAGTTCAAGACCAAAGCGTCGCTTCTTTGAAAGTTCGCGAACCTCGGCCCACTTGCCATCGTTGTTGAAGCGGCGCAACGCCAAGAAAATCAGGTATGCCATGACCGCGATGATGGCCGCGCCAGAAATCACCGACATGAAATTTGCACCCTTGATTACCAGCGGCAAAGCAATGATGGCAAGCAGATCGGCTAAGGCAACTTGGGTGGTGAACACCACAAATTGGGCGGTGTTTTTGGTTCCAGCGAAGGCCGGCAAAACCAGCGCGGCCGAGCTTGAAAACATGATCACGGCAAAAACTAGGGCTAGGTCAAAACCGGCAAAGGTGGCAATTCCATAGGCGATGGCAACGGCCGGAATGATTGAGATGGCAACGTTTCGAGCAGCATTGGCGATGGCCTTGCTTTGGGTTAGAGCCGACAAACTGATCGAGCTTGCGCTGGACATCATGACCAGGGCAAAACCAATCTGCGAGAGCAGGTGAATGGTCGGTTCGGTGCCGCCAACCCAGTTGAAGCCCGAGACTCCAAAGATCACGCCAACCAAAATTTCACCGATGGCCACCGGGATGCCCAGCCTGCGCGGAATGGCCAAGATTGGGCCAAGCAACCCCAAAGCCAGCACCAGTGCAATCAACAGCATGAGCCAAGTTTGGCACATCGAGGCTCGGCTAAACTTTAGGGGTGAAGATTCTAGTTTTGGGCGCAGGCGCTCGTGAGCACGCAATTGTTAAGGCGCTTGTGCGCACCGGCACTCCAAAGGCCGACATCACCGTGGCCCCGGGCAACGCTGGCATCGCTCAAGATGCACACTGCGTGCCAGGTCTAGACGCCAACTCGCCGCTGGAAGTAAGCAAATTCGCTCTCGAGCACGGCATCGAGATGGCCATCATCGGCCCAGAGGCGCCACTGGTTGCCGGTGTTTCAGACGCGCTTCGCTCTGAGGGCATCGCTGTTTTTGGCCCGAGCCAGAAAGCGGCCGAGCTTGAGGGTTCAAAGTCTTTTGCCAAGCAGGTGATGGCCGCCGCAGGTGTGCCAACCGGCATGGCCCGCCAGTGCACCAGCCTCGATGAAGTCATCGATGCCATGGATGAGTTTGGCGCCCCATATGTGATCAAGGCCGATGGCTTGGCCGCGGGCAAGGGTGTTATCGTCACCAATGACCGCGATGCCGCCATTGAGCACGCCAAAAACTTTATGGACATTGGCATCTTGGTTGAGGAGTATTTGGCCGGCCAAGAGGTGAGCCTGTTCTTCTTGGCTGACGGCAAGACGGTTGTGCCACTGAGCCCGGCCCAAGATTTCAAGCGCGCTTTTGACAACGATGAGGGCCCAAACACCGGCGGCATGGGCGCCTATAGCCCGCTGCCTTGGTTGCCAGAGGGCTTTGTTGAAGAGGTTCAGCGTGAGGTTGCCCAGCCAACCATCGATGAAATGGCAAACCTTGGCACCCCGTTTGTTGGACTGCTTTATTGCGGCCTGATTTTGACAGAGCGCGGCATTCGCGTGATTGAGTTCAACGCCCGCTTTGGTGACCCTGAGACCCAGGTTGTGCTTCGCCGACTCACCAGCTCGCTGAGCAACCTTCTATATAAGGCGGCGACCGGTGACCTCAATGGCGCCACCAGCCCAGATTTCACCAAGGATGTTGCCATCACCGTGGTGCTGGCCAGCGAGGGCTATCCAACTTCATCGGCGCCAAGCCGCCCAATCAAGCACCTGGCCGAGGCCGAGAGTGACCCGCACGTTGAGATCTGCCACGCTGCAACCGCGATGGTTATCAACCCTGAGACCGGCAAGGAACACCTGGTTTCAACCGGTGGACGCGTGCTCAGCGTGGTGGCCATGAACCAGACTTTTGCTCACGCCCGCCACCACGCCTATGAGGCGATGGCCAAGATTCACCTCGAGGGTTCGCACTATCGCAAAGACATCGCTGCAAAGGTGGCTAACTAATGAGCGCAGCTAACTTGCCAGGCGCCGAGGGGCAGCCAGCCGCCGCGGTCTCAATTCCTGGCTGGGTGCACGTTTATTCGGGCAAGGTTCGTGACCTCTATGAGAGCGTCGAGCCGGGCTTGTCTCACCTGATTTTGGTGGTCGCCTCCGACCGCGTGAGTGCTTTCGATCACATTCTTGAACCGGCTATTCCAGGCAAGGGCAAGCACTTGACCGCGCTGACCAACTGGTGGTTTGACCGCCTCGATGTGCCAAACCACCTGTCTGCCGAGGTCCCGGTTCCGGCCGAGGTTGCCGGCCGCGCCACCATCGCCAACAAACTCGAGATGTTTCCGGTTGAGTGCGTGGTTCGCGGTTATATCAGCGGCTCGGGCTGGCAGGAGTATCAGGCGAGTGGCACGATTTGTGGCATCGCATTGCCAGAGGGTTTGACCTTCGGTGGCAAGTTGCCTGAGCCAATTTTCACCCCGGCCTGGAAGGCACCGATGGGTGAGCACGACGAGAACATCACCTTCGAGCGTGTGGTCGAACTGGTTGGTACCGAGAACGCGGCCAAGATTCGTGACCTGAGCCTCAAGGTTTTCAAGCAGGCCAGCGCTTTGGCTGAGCATGCCGGTTTGATTCTGGCCGACACCAAATTTGAATTTGGCATCGACCCTTGGAACCGCGATGACGTGACTGAGTTCAACGGAGTCACCGGCACCATCACCCTCGGTGACGAGGTTTTGACTCCAGACTCAAGCCGTTTCTGGAGCAAGTCTGCGTGGGATCGCGGCGAGCGCAAAGAGTCTTTCGACAAGCAGATTGTGCGCAACTGGTTGGCCGAAAACTGGGACAAGCACGGCACCCCGCCGGCCCTGCCTGCCGAGATTGTTGCTCAGACCGCCGACCGCTATTCAGAGCTTGTTGAGCGTCTAACTAGCGAAGTTGCTTAAGCCGAAACCCCGCCCACTCGAATAGAGCAGACGGGGTTAGTGTTCGTTCTTTTATTTGAACGAGTCGCGCAATTTCTTGCCATTGAATGGCTTTTTGAAAAGTGGTGCCAATAGGCAGAAGTCAAAAAGACCTGCTGCGATAAAGACGATTCCAACCGCAATTAGAACCCAAAGGTTCGCAGAAGCTCCCCAGATAATTAGCAAGATGCCAGCAACTGCGCGGGTTACTCTTCCGGCCGTTGATCCTAGAAATTTGATAAGTCCCATTTTTATCCCCTTTGATTAGTCGTTGCAGGTGCAACGCTGATCTTGTGTGATGCCTTCGAGCGCCTCTTCAATGTGCTGGCCACATCCAGTCCAGGTGACTTTATTGCAGTTTGAACATATTGCTGGTGAACACATATTTCCTTACTCCTTAATCTCTTATTGCTTATTGCTTATTGCTTATTTATTGCTGATTGCCTATTTCTTGCCGCCGAATAGTTTGGCGAAGAAGCCTGGTTCTTTCGGGTCATTCGCGTGGCCCTGGCATTGCTGCGACTTTGGGATTCCGCGCATGACTTCATTCACGTGCTGGCCGCAGCCAGACCATGATGCTTTGCCGCACTTGCGGCAGGTGGTTCGCTGACACATATTTGCTTCCTTTGTTTGATGGTGGAACTTGTTTCCCTGCTTATTGCACTATTGCAAGTCCGGTTGATCCTGTCGCGTCGGCGATGCCGCCGGCGTTGATTAGGTTTCCTGTGAAGCCGTTCTGCTTCATCCAGTCAATTGCGATTTCGGCACGGCGGCCAGAGTGACAGTAGACGATGTAGTTCTTTGATTTGTCGAATTGTTCCATCTGCGTGGCGAAGTCTGCGCCCTCAACATTCACGTTAATCGCACCCATAAGGTGACCCGCTGAGAATTCTTCTGGGGTGCGCACGTCAATCACTGCTGCAGCTTGCTTGACATCGATTGATGGACTGCTTGAACAAGCGGCCAGTGCGCCAACTGCAAAGACAGCTATTAGGGCAGCTGCCACAAACTTGAAAAACCGCGACATTTCTTAACGCCTTTCGAATCTCTTTTGTATACCCCCTAGGGTATGTTAGATTTGTACTTAATGCAACAGTCAAGGAGAAGAAGATGCAACTTGAACCGTCAGAACTAAAGGCAGCTCGAGACCGCCTGATGCGGGTGCAGGGGCAAATCGGTGGCATTGTCAAAATGATCGATGAGGGTCGCGACTGCACCGAACTTCTCAACCAACTTGCTGCCGCCAGCACCGCTCTTAGCCGTGCCGGCTTCACAATTCTTTCGGCGGGCATGAAGGCCTGTGCCCTGAACCCCGATGGTGACCCAGAACAGAAGGCTCTCGAAAAAGCCTTCATGTCGTTGGCTTAGGAGAAAATCATGAAGGTTGTAATCATCGGCGGAGTGGCCGGGGGAATGTCGGCGGCGGCTCGTCTTCGTCGCCTTGACGAGAAGGCTGAAATCACCGTCTATGAGATGAGTGAAAACGTGAGCTATGCAAACTGCGGTTTGCCTTATTTTGTCAGCGATGTGATCTCAAAGCGCGACGCCCTTTTGCTGCAAACCCCAGAGGCGCTTTGGAATCGATTCCGCATCAAGGCGAAAGTTCAATCTAAGGTGACGTCGATTAATCGCGAAGCAAAGACTGTCACAGTTAAGAACTTGGCCACCGGCGAAACTTTTGAAGACACCTATGACAAGTTGGTTATATCAACCGGCGCCCGGCCAAGAAAACTCGATGTGCCTGGAATCGATCGTGCCCTTTGGTTGCGCAATGTGACCGATGCCGACGAGGTGAAGGCGGCGCTACTAAACGCCAAAGAGCAGAGTGTGGCAATTCTTGGCGCAGGGTTCATTGGCATTGAATTGGCCGAGAACATTCGTCACATGGGCATCCCGGTGACTATTGTTCAGCGCAGCAACAGCATCCTTGGGCAGTTTGACCCTGAGATGGTTCAGCCGCTGCAAGAGCGTTTGGAAAAGCATGGCGTGCGAATTGAGTTGAACGCTCAGGCGGCCGAAATCACTGACACCAAGGTGATTCTTGCCGATGGTCGAAAGATTGATGCCGGCTTGGTTTTCACCGCGGCAGGCGTTGACCCAGACAACTCGCTGGCACGCGAGGCTGGCCTGAAGATTGGTGTCACCGGAGGCCTTTGGGTTGACGATCAGCAGCGCACCAGCGACCCAAACATTTTCGCGGCCGGAGATGCGGTCGAGAAGAACGGTCAACTGACCGGCGAGCAAACTCTTATTCCACTAGCGAACTTGGCAAATCGTCACGGCCGCTTGGTAGCCGATGTGATTGCTGGCCGCGAGGTCCGTGCCCATGCGGCAACCGGCACTGTAATTCTTGGGGCGTTTGGTTTTGCCGTCGGAATTACCGGGCTCAGCGAGCGCGCGGCTTTGAAGGCGGGCATCAAGCACCGGGTGATTCACGTGCACCCAAACAATCACGCGGGTTACTACCCAGGCGCAAAGCGTCTATCGATGAAGGTCTTGTTTGACCCTGAGACCGGCCAGATTCTTGGCGCTCAAGCCAACGGTGAAGACGGCGTTGATAAGCGCATCGATGTGATTGCCACCGCAATGCACGGCAACCTGACTATCGATGACCTGATGGATCTTGAATTGGCCTATGCCCCGCAGTTTGGTTCGGCAAAAGACGCCATCAACATCGCCGGTTATGTGGGCAACAATGTGTTCAATGGCACCACCCCAACTATGCAGTGGCACGAGCTTGAACTTGCACGTTCGGCTGGGGCCCAGGTGATCGATGTGCGTTCACCGCATGAGCACGGCGCCGGGCACATCCCGGGCACCTTGAGCATCCCGGTTGATGAACTGCGTGACCGCTTGGATGAAGTGCAGCTCGAAGACGTGGTGGTTTATTGCCAGGTTGGCCAGCGCGGGCACATCGCCACCCAAATTCTGAAAGCCAATGGGGCCAATGTGCGAAACCTGGACGGGGGATACCTAACCTGGTCTGCCGGTCACGCGAATTACTGACGGGGCCGCAACGCACGGAGTACCCAAACATCACTCCGGCCGCTTAAGGGAAACCGATCAAAATTTGGCAAAAATGGCGAAAACCACGAGGGTTTCTCACCGGATTCGCTCAGAATTACCCCAGCAAAACGCGCAATTTTGATGAGAGCATAAAGGAATGAAAATGATGGGCTCGAAGACAATCACTAGACGAACCATCTTGGCCGGCGCGACTGCTGCGGCGGGCACTTTGACCCTGGCAGCATGCGGCGTTTTGCCAGAGCAGAATTCGGTGAAAGTGGTGCCTAAGGCGGCAGGAACTGAGCCAAATATCCTCAAAAGTAGCGGTGGGCACTTAAGCATCGATCTGGTTGCCCAGCACACCTCGATCAACATCGATGGCCACCCGGTGAACGCAATGACCTATAACGGCACCCTGCCCGGCCCAACCTGGATGGCAAAACCAGGCGACAAAATCACCGTCAACTTCACAAATAAACTCGGCGAAATTACCAATCTGCACACCCACGGTTTTCATGTTTCACCCGAGGGCAATTCAGACAACGTGATGCTCGAAATCAAAGACGGTGAAACCTTCACCTATGAATACCAGCTGGCCGCAGATCACCCATCGGGCACCTATTGGTATCACCCACACCACCACGGCAAAGCGGCCGACCAGGTTTTTGCTGGGCTTTATGGCGCGATCATCATTGAAGACGCCAACCCAATCGAAACCACGGCAGACCGAGTGCTTGTGATTTCAGACATCGCTGTTGCCAGCGATGGCGAAATTGCCCAGGCAACAATGATGGACAAAATGATGGGCCGCGAGGGCGGCCAGGTGCTGGTCAACGGACACATCACCCCAACGTTTGATTCGACCGCGAACGGCCGCGAGCGCCTACACATCGTCAACGCCTGCACCTCGCGATACATGGTCTTGCACATCGATCACGCCGATGTTCAACTGCTGGGCATGGACTCAGGCCGTTATGGCACGCCGAAGGACGTCAAAGAAATCTTGATCGCCCCGGGTAACCGCGCCGACGTCATAATCACCCTGCGCAGCTTGGCGGCCACCCTTCGTTTTGACTCGGTGGCGCACCTCGATTCGAATAACGCGCCAATCAGCGAACAACTTTTGGCCACCTTTATGCCGATGGCAGCTGCCGGGGCAACTGCTCAATCCACGACAACGTCAAGCCCGACGACCACCCCAAGCCTGGCCCCACTGCCAAAAATGCCAACCCCTCGTGACATTCGCAAAAGCACCATCACCACCAAGCGCAACTTCACCCTTGCCATGCCAGCAATGGGCAACATGAGCAATATGAACGGCGGGATGGGAAGCATGGATGGCATGGGCGGCATGAACCACACCATGGCCGGGTTCACCATCAATGGCGAAGCCTTTGACATGAACAAAATCAACACCACCGTGGCGATGGGCACCATCGAAGAGTGGACTATCACCAACACCACCACCATGAATCACCCGTTTCATCTGCACGTTTGGCCAATGCAAATTCTCAAAATTGGCAACCAAACTATCGCCGACCCCCAGTGGCAAGACGTGGTCAACGTGCCTGCAAAGAGCACCACCGTGGTGCGCGTGGCTTTCGAAAACCACAAGGGCACCGCTGTCTATCACTGTCACATTCTTGACCACGAAGACGCCGGCATGATGGGTCTGATCAAAGCCAGCTAAGTAACAGAGCCGGCTTCGTCATTGATTTTGTCCTAGCCTGACTTTAGAATTTAGTTAAATGGATCGGGGTTGGCCCGGTCGGCACAGGTTCTCCTGGGCTTCAGGTTGGGCGTCCCAATTGCGAAAAATCCCCTCTCATGAGGGGATTTTTCGCTTAACGAAGTTTTTTATAGATTGCGTCGAATGGGGCGTTGCCATTGATTCGCCCCAAAGCGTTAATCCCAATGGGCCTCGCTACTAAATCAGCAATTTGCAGGCCAGTGCTTAGTGCTTGTTTAGATGAAAACCAGGATGGCCCACGCCAATTCATGCTGGCCAAAGCATTTCTTACTATGTCATCTTGTTGACGGCCCCGGCTTTCAAAGACGACTGCGTGCTCTGCGCCAGCCCGGTGCCCATTCGATTCGTTTTCCCGAATTTTGGTCAGGCTGGAAATTACTGCGCCGGGATAGAAGTCGACTTGCGACCCGTCAATGATTTCTACTTTGCTCACGCATTCCGCGTAAATTTCAAATTCCGCATTGCTAACAAATGAAGTCAAATCCTCAGCAAATTTAGCTTCCTTCTCGGGGTCAAGAAGGAACTTGAAATCACCACGACGACGGCGAATATCACTCGAGTGAAAGACCACTTGATCATGGCCAAACCAATCAAATTTGAGTTTTTGAAATGCTGGCACAACCTCGCGTATGTACGTTTCAACTTCAAATACGCAACATGCAAGAACGAAGACGGGATAAGCGTTATCAACCGCGTGAGCGCTGGACTCGCCCGATTCGTCGACATAGACAATGATTTTCTTTTCCATTTACAAATTGAAGCAACGGCCATGGACATTTATTCGGGCCCCGGCGCAAACCGAAACCCGCTAAAATGGAAGGGTTCGCCCAGCCAAAGACGCCCGTTCGCGCGCCCACCTGCCGCCTAAAAATCAGGAGTTCCTGTGCCAAAAATCATCGTTGAAGTAATGCCAAAAGAGGTTCTTCTTGACCCAGCCGGCAAGTCTGTTAACAACGCACTTCACCGCTCAGGACACAAAGACATCACCGCCGTGCGAATCGGCAAGCGAATTGAGCTGCACTTTGACCGCCCAGTGACCGACGCAGATCTTGCCGAAGCACAGAAGATTGGCGAGAACTTCTTGAGCAACGCAGTTATCGAAGACGTTGTCTCGGTAACCGTTCAAAACTAAGCGAAAGCGAACACACCCATGACTTTCAAAATTGGTGTTGTCACCTTCCCGGGAACCCTGGATGACCGTGACGCACAGCGCGCAGTTCGCATCGCCGGCGGCGAAGCCGTTGCCCTTTGGCACGCAGACGAAAACCTGCACAAGGTTGACGCCGTAATCCTTCCTGGCGGCTTTTCATACGGTGACTACCTTCGCTGTGGCGCCATCGCAGCACAGGCCCCAGTCATGGAGAGCATCATCAAGGCAGCCAACGGCGGCCTGCCGGTGCTTGGCATTTGCAACGGTTTCCAGGTGCTTGTCGAATCACACCTTCTTCCTGGTGGTCTAATTCGCAACGAGAAGCAGCACTTCATCTGCCGTGACCAGACCCTGGTTGTTGAAAACGTCAGCACCCCTTGGACCAACCAGTTTGAGCTAAACCAAGAGATCGTCATCCCGTTGAAGAACGGCGAGGGCGGCTACATCGCCACCGAAGAGACCCTCAAGAAGCTCGAGGGCGAAGGGCTAATTGCGTTCCGCTACAAGGATGTAAACCCTAACGGCTCAATGCACGACATCGCTGGCCTGCGCAACGAACGCGGCAACGTTGTTGGCCTAATGCCTCACCCAGAACACGCGGTTGAAGCCGGTTTCGGCCCAGACATGCCAGGCACCATGCGCTCAGGCGTCGACGGCCTCAAGTTCTTCACCTCAGTTCTCAACTCACTAGTCAACGCATAAAGGCGAACCCAATGGCATTGTTCAAAAAGAAGAAACCAGACTTCGTCCCTTCAGGCGTTGACACCACGGCTAACGCGGCGGTCACCCCAGACAAGGCGCTGCCTTATGCGCAGCTTGGCCTCAAAGATGACGAGTACGCTCGCATCGTTGACATCCTGGGCCGCCGCCCAACCGCATCAGAGCTTGCCATGTATTCGGTGATGTGGTCAGAGCACTGCTCATACAAGTCTTCAAAGATTTATCTTCGTCAGTTTGGTGAAAAGGTCACCGATGAGATGAAGAAAGACCTGATGGTTGGCATGGGCGAGAACGCCGGTGTGGTTGACATTGGTGAGGGCTGGGCCGTCACTTTCAAGGTTGAATCACACAACCACCCTTCATACATCGAGCCTTTCCAGGGCGCCGCAACCGGCGTCGGCGGAATCGTTCGTGACATTTTGACCATGGGCGCACGCCCAATCGCCGTGATGGATCAGCTGCGTTTTGGTGCACCTGAAAACCCAGACACCGCCCGCGTGGTTCACGGTGTGGTTGACGGCATCAGCTTCTATGGCAACTGCCTGGGTCTGCCAAACATCGGTGGCGAGACCGTTTTTGACAAGGTTTATCAGGGCAACCCACTGGTCAACGCCCTGTCAGTTGGCGCCCTGCGCCACGAAGACCTAAAGCTTGCCAAGGCTTCAAACCCTGGTGACCTAGTCATCTTGTTTGGTGCTCGCACAGGTGCCGACGGCATCGGTGGCGTGAGTGTTCTTGCCTCTGAGACCTTTGATTCAACCGGCCCAAGCCGCCGCCCAGCCGTTCAGGTTGGTGACCCATTTGCTGAGAAGGTGCTCATCGAGTGCTGCCTTGAGCTTTATCACGCACAGGTGGTTGCGGGCATCCAAGACCTTGGTGGCGCGGGCATCAGCTGTGCAACCTCAGAGCTTGCCTCAAACGGTGGCGCCGGCATGCGCGTTCAGCTTCAGCACGTTCTAAAGCGTGACGAGACCCTGACCCCAGAAGAGATTCTGATGTCTGAGTCACAAGAGCGCATGATGGGCATTGTGCCAAAGAAGCACCTAAAGGCTTTCGAGGCAATCGTGAACAAGTGGGAGGTTGAGTATTCGGTTATCGGTGAGGTTATCAACGAGGACCGCCTATACATCAACTGGGGCGAGGAAGAGATCGTCAACGTTCCACCGCGCACCGTGGCTCACGACGGCCCAGTTTATGAGCGCCCAGTTGCCTACCCGGCATACCAGGATTCCCTAAACGCCAACAACGTTCACGTTGCAGCGCACGGCCACGGCCTGCACCGCCACAACGACAACGGCTCAGAGCTTGCCGCCCAGGTTGTGCAGATTGTGTCAAGCCCAAACCAGGCTGACAAGTCTTGGATCACCGACCAGTATGACCGCTATGTCGGTGGCAACACCGCGCTGGCTCAGCCAGATGACTCGGGCATGATTCGCGTTGACGAGAAGTCGGGTCTGGGCATCGCCTTGGCCACCGACGCCAACGGCCGCTACTGCTACCTTGACCCATACGAGGGTGCAAAGCTTGCCCTTGCCGAGGCATACCGCAACGTTGCTGTTGGCGGAGCTAAGCCTATGGCCGTCACTAACTGCCTCAACTTTGGTTCACCTGAGAACCCAGAGGTCATGTGGCAGTTCAAGCAGGCAACCGCAGGTCTTGCCGATGGCTGCCTCGAACTTGGCATCCCGGTGACCGGTGGAAACGTTTCGTTCTATAACCAAACCGGCGATGTTGCCATTCACCCAACCCCAGTGGTTGGCGTTCTCGGTGTCATCGATGACGTTGCCCGCCGCATCCCATCGGGCTGGCAAGACGAGGGCAACAACATCTATCTTCTTGGTGTCACCAAGGATGAACTTGATGGCTCAGTTTGGTCAGAGGTTATCCACGGCCACCTTGGCGGCCGCCCACCAGTTGTGAATCTAGCTTTTGAGAAACAGCTTGCCGAGGCAATCGCGGCCGGCAGCGAGCAGGGCCTAATCGCCTCAGCTCACGACCTATCTGAGGCCGGTTTGGCTCAGGCTGTTGTTGAGTGCTCACTTCGCTTTGGCATGGGTGCCCGCATCTGGCTTGGTGAGATTTGTGAGCGCGATGGCGTTGACCGCACCGCCGCTCTGTTCTCAGAATCAACCGGCCGTGTGCTGGTTTCGGTTGGCCGTGAGGATGACGTGAAGTTTGTCGGCCTCTGCGAAGCCCGCGGAATTCCAGTGCTGCGCATCGGTGTCACCGACAACTCAGGCCACCTCGAAATCCAGGACATCGCAAACTGGAACCTTGCTGACTTGGCAGGTGCCCACAAGGGCACGCTTGCTGAGTTGTTTGGCTAATTACTAGCTGATTGGTTTTTAGCTGGGTCATTCATGAGCCAGTTAGCGAGCATGCCTGCAGTGGTTGAGAACAGGCCAATTCCTGTCAGCATCAACGCAACAGTCACAAATCGGCCTTCTAGAGATTCTGGGTAAGCGCCAAATCCCAGCGTGGACATTGTCGAAATTGACCACCACATTGCGGCTGGGAGCGTGTTGAGTGTTGAGTGCGGCTGATCCTTCTCAGCATCCATTACCGCAATTGCGGCGCTGAACCAAATGACTGGCACCAAGGTTGCTAAGTAGAAGCCCGTGCGATGTAAACGAGTCTTAAAGAAGGCGCTCAAACCTTTAAGTGCGAATACAACTTTGAATATCCGCAGGAATCGGAAAAAAGGAATAACTAGGCAGAACACGTCCAACCAACTAGATTTCACAAAATCTTGCAGGCTAGGTCTGAGTAAAAATTGCACGATGACATCTAGGAGAAAGATCGCCCAAATTACTGTCGCGGCCGCATCCGAAATCTCAAAAATTAAACTTCCATGAATCCCGAGAACTTGGCCTGAATATGCTGCCAAATATAAGAGACCTGCAATTCCCAACGGCACAGCAGTCTTACGCTCCCAGGATGCAAGTATGACCCGGAATTGCGATGGTTTTAGCGCCACGTGCTAACTCCGCCATGTCGCGAACATGTGCCCCTTCGGGACTGGCTAAACGAATAAGTACCGTCTCGGCATTTTGCCGTCGAACCAGATGGCCACGAATTTGAGCGGGTTGGGCTCGACACGCAGATGCCATTGTTGTTCTTATACTGACCCTGAGTGCAGGTATACGCGGCAACTTGCGGCTGGGCCGAGGCAATGTTCGGGCTTGCAATTATCAAAAAGGCAAGTGCGCCACTTAGCAATGCCTGAGTTTTAGTGAATGATTTCATGATTCCCCCTATTTAGCGACTAATTGTACTTTTCACTTGAAACTAATGCCCTCATTTGTTTGGCATATTCACGTGCAACATCACGGGCGGATTCAATTCCCTTTTCGTTAGCGGCAGCTGCAACTGCAACAAGTAATCCGGGGGTTAGCGTTCCACTGTCGACTGCCTGTAATCCTGAGATTTTCTCGCGATTACTGACAGCAAGATTCACGAATATTCCGTTATCCCCAATATTTACATCAATAAGTTTTTTGAAATCCCATTCACGATTAATGTTCGCGCCCACAAATACAATTCGCAGACTAGTGAAGACCACGCTTCCTTGGTCAATGACGACACGCTCCTCTGGGTTTTTCGTCAATTTGCCACGCGTTTCTCCTACGTTATAACGGACCCCTTTGAAAAGCGGGACGCTTATGCCCTGGCTCCCGCCCTGATAACTTGACCCAGTGCTCCTGAACTCGGTCAAGGCAACAGAAGGGAGCTTGTAGAGGGCTTTTTCTCCTTTTTCATTCGAGAAACCGGGGAAACTTATTTCGCCTAGATCGTCAGCTAGTTTCTCCAGTTGCTCGGCAATCGAAAGTAAATTTTGGAGACTATGTTTTTTCTTTGCGCGACGCTGATAAACAGCGGAAAGGATTGCAATTGTTATAACTCCAAGCACGAGCAATAAAAAGCCAGGATTTTCCTTCGCTTGCGCAATCGCCCCAATGAGCACGAGGATCGAAATAAACCCAAGGCAGCCAATTTTACTCAAAATACATTCCCCCAAAGATTTGTAGTACTACAAACATACAGCTGCTCAACCGAGAGTTAGATTGGTGAAGTGACGATGTATCGCAACCGAGTGGAAGCCGGACAACAGCTTGGCTTGCGTGTAGCCACGCACGTAAAGGCGAACGAGAAATCGATAGTGTTGGCGCTGCCTCGGGGCGGGGTGCCGGTTGGTGCTGAGGTGGCGAAGGCCATCGGTGGGAAATTGGATCTTCTAATTGTGCGCAAACTGGGCATGCCGTTTGACCCTGAGTATGCTTTTGGCGCCATCGGTGCCGGTGATGCCATGTTTATTGACAGGCAGCTGGTTGACCGAGTTGGGTTATCGCAAGAGCAGATTGATGAGATTGTTAAGCGTGAGCGATCTGAACTCGTTAGGCGTGAGGCCAAGTATCGTGCTGGGCGGGCGCCTTTGAATGTTGCAGGCCGAACCGTTGTGGTGGTTGATGATGGCATCGCCACCGGGGCATCGATGAAGGCGGCACTTGAAGTGCTGCGCGGTTTGAAACCCGAGCGCGTGGTGCTGGCTGTGCCGGTTGCGCCAGCCGATTGCCGCGGAGAGTTTGCCGGGCTCGTTGACGAGTTCATCTGCCCGCTCGAGGTGATGGGTCTTGGCGGTGTGGGTAGTTGGTATGAGAGCTACGAGCAGGTTGAAGATGAAGAGGTTTTGGCACTTTTGATTCAGAGCCGTTAATTACTCATAGTCACAAACTTCGCGCCCCATCTTTAGCAATAGTTTCTACTTCAGGAAACCCTTTGTTCATTCGGGTCTGGCAAACTTCAGTGAAGAGGGCTTGGGGGAGCTATGAAAAAGTCTGCTATTCGGACGTCTGCAATTGTTTTGGCATTAACGCTTACGCTTACCGGGCTTAGTGCCGAGGGGGCGGGCATAAAGGCAGGCGCCTCATGCAGCAAGGCCGGCATAACTGCCGTGGTGGGATCAAAGAAATTCACCTGCGTAACGGTTAGCGGCAAACGTGTTTGGAATAAAGGGGTCGCGCTGAAAACAACTCCAAGGGTTTTGCCAAATGCATCGCCCTCGCCCTCGGCAACCCTTGCCCCGGTGACCTATGACAACCTAAACCCGTCAACCACCTGGCAAATTGCCCACAACATCACTTATGCGCAGGCTTCCGCGGCACCATTCGCCAAGGTGAATATAATCTTTTCAATTGGTCCGAGCCTCAACCAAAACGTGATTGAACCCTATACAAATGGGATGCAAACGGTTGCCAATATTTTGGCGCCTTTATGGAAACCGGATTCATACCGCTACCTCGCTTTCCTAGCCGCTGACACCGGCTGGCTCGATAGTGCAATAGCAAGCAATGGTGGCGACCCGACTGCAACACCTACGCGACAACTCTGGTCAACCTACGTAAATGCGTCCCGTGACTGCAATATGGCTTCGGCAAGTACGGGCAGACTCGGACCGCTAACAATTCAGTGCTTTGGCTCGCTCAATCCACGTACGGCGCAAACAAGTGCCCACGAATTTTTCCATACTTTCCAGCAAGCGATGGGTTCGGGAAATTACCCTGTTTGGTTTAGTGAGGGCGGAGCAACCTACATAGGAGTGCACTTGGGCTACTACCCAGGTTTGATGGCTTCAGGGCGCGACATTACTAGTGACGCTTACCGGAATAAAGGCACTCAAATGGACGAAGGCTTACGGGTTTCAATCAAGAGTGGTGATGCGTCCGCGATTATCAATCGCTTCAAGATCTTAGAGGCTAAAGATGCCAGCGCGGATATCCGAAATAGCTCGTATTACCTCGGTTGGATGGCAAGCGAGGCACTAATCGCCGTCGATGGATGGGACAAATGGATAAAGCTGCATACCGACCTTAAGTCCAAAACATTTGCGGCTTCATTCAAAGACAACTATGGAATGACTTTGGATGACTTTTATCCGATGATTGCCAAGTACATAATTGCCCAATAATAGAGAGTCAGTCTCGTCCGACGTAATTGGATAGAGCGCACCTGTAACCAATCAGAAACCCCCCTTCTGATTAGATTAGTCGTATGACACCAGCACCGGGGAACCCACTTGAGGGGCGAGATTTGAACTCAACTGAGCCTCAGACCAAAACCTCTCGCACAGTTAAGCGTTGGGAACGCTGGTCAACCATCCCGTTGGCAGTTTTGGCATTTGTTTATTTGGGCCTCTATTCGATGGAGGTTCTTGGCGACTGGCCGAAGCTGGTTCTCTTTGACTTCATTGCCATCTCAGACATTATTTGGGGCATCTTCATCATCGACTTTGCCGTGCGCTTTTTTATGAGCCCGGCAAAAGTTCAGTTCTTGAAATCAAATGCAATCGAACTTGTCTCGCTGGTGCTGCCATTTTTCAGAGCCTTCAGAATGTTCCGCGTGGTCATCGCGTTGGGTTTCTTGTCACGCGTGGGCAAGTCACTCAGCGCAAAAATCAACATCTATGTTGGCCTTATTTTGCCTCTGCTGATTTATGTTTGTTCGCTTGGAGTTTATGAGGCCGAGCACCTCGCGCCCGGCGCCAACATCAAACAGTTTGGTGACGCGGTTTGGTGGGCCTTTGTCACCATTGCAACCGTCGGATATGGCGACTATTACCCAGTCACCCTCGAAGGCCGCATCATCGCGGTGTTCCTGATGATCTCTGGTTTGGCTCTGGTTTCAGTCATCGCGGTCTCGGTGGCAACCATGTTCTTGAACCGAATTGAGTATGACCTAACTCAGCGCCGGGGCACCAACAAGCGCAAATAACTAGCGCAGCAGTTTCGCCCCAGGAATCGCATCGAGAAGGTTTCGAGTGTAATCCTGCTGGGGTGAGTTGAAGATGTCTGCGGTTGGGCCAAACTCGACGATCTGGCCCTTGTTCATCACGGCCACCTGGTCGGCAATCATCTGAACCACGGCTAGGTCGTGAGTGATGAACAGGTAGGTCAGGTTCAGCTCGTCCTGCAGTTGGGCCAGCAGTTCAAGAATTTGGGCTTGAACCAAAACATCCAGGGCCGAGACCGCTTCATCCAAAACCACAAGTTCAGGCTTTAGCGCAAGGGCGCGGGCAATCGCAACGCGCTGGCGCTGGCCGCCCGATAACTCACTTGGATAACGGCTTGAAATTGCCCAAGGCAGAGAGACCTGGTCAAGAAGCTCGCGAACTCTTGCCTCTCGCTCTTTTCTCGTGCCAACCTTGTGGGTCACCAGTGGCTCGGCAATTGTGTTGGCGATGTTCTGCAGCGGGTCAAGTGAGCCATAAGGGTCTTGGAAAACCGGTTGCATGCGGCTGCGCAAATTGAAGAGCTCACCTGGTTTCAGGTTGGCAATGTCTTGGCCATCAACACTGATTGAACCAGAGGTTGGTTTCTCAAGACCAAGCAGCATCTTGGCCACGGTTGACTTGCCTGAGCCAGATTCACCAACCAGCGCCAGAGTGGTGCCGCGTTTGATTTCAAACGAGACGTCGTTGACGGCGGTGAACGGGGTGCTCTTGAAAGCCGAGCCCTTGATTGAATAAACCTTGCTCACATTTGCCAGCCGCACGGCCACCTGCTCACCGGCGTGAATCGTGCGCGGTTTGGCGTTTCTGGCGGCCACCAGCTTCTGGGTGTATGGGTGCTTTGGGTTGCGCAAAACCTCGAGGCTTGGGCCGGCTTCAACCACCTTGCCGCGATACATCACCACAATTTTTTCGGCACGTTCGGCTGCCAAGCCAAGGTCGTGGGTGATCAAAATCACCGATGTCTTGCTTGCCTTGGTTAGTTTTGCCAGGTGATCAAGAATGGTTCGCTGAACCGTGACATCGAGGGCCGAGGTTGGTTCATCAGCAATCAAAAGCTTTGGGTTTGCCGAGAGGCCAATGCCAATCAAAACGCGCTGGCGCATGCCACCCGAGAACTGGTGTGGAAATTGACGCATGCGGTCACCGGCATCGGCCAGGCCGGCCTTCTCAAGCACGGCAATCGCCTCAGCTCGAACCTCGGTTTTGCTCAGCTTTGGGTTGTTGGCGTGAATGGCCTCTTCAACCTGAAAACCAATTGACCAAACCGGGTTCAAATTGCTCATCGGGTCTTGCGGCACAAAACCGATTTGCTTGCCACGAATTGCCTCAAGTTCGGTGCTGCTGGCACCAACCAACTCTCGCCCATCAAACCGAATCGAACCGCCACTAACTCGCCCGGCACCCGGCAACAGGTTGATTATCGCGTGCGCGGTGGTGCTCTTGCCAGAGCCAGATTCACCAACGATGGCCAGGGTCTCGCCCTCCCACAGGTCAAGATTCACCTGGTCGACGGCACGAACGGCACCCTTCTGATTTGGAAAATCAACCACCAGATCGCGAATGCTCAGTAGCGGGGTTTCTTGTTCGCTCATCGTTGAGCCCTCGCCTTCGGGTCAAGTGCATCGCGAACCGCTTCACCCATCATGATGAATGCCAGCGCGGTGATTGAAAGTGCCAGCGATGGCCAAATCAAAACCTGAGGCGCGGTTCGAAGGTCTGCCTGCGCTTGGCTAATGTCGTTACCCCAAGACATCGTTGCCGTTGGCAAGCCGACACCCAAGAACGACAGGGTTGCCTCAGCCACAATTGCGGCGGCAAGTGAAATTGTGGTCACTGCAATCACCGGGGCGATTGCGTTTGGCAGCACGTGGCGAATCAAGATTCGAAAGCGGCTTACCCCGATGGCCGTCGAGGCCATCACATAATCGGCCTGCTTGACTCGCAGAATTTCACCGCGCAAAACTCGCGCAGTTGACGGCCAAGCGAAGATTCCAATCGCTGCCGAAATCACCCAGACGTTTCGGTAGGCCGAGAAAACCGACATGATCACCACAGCGGCAAGGATGTATGGAATGGCAAAGAAGATGTCACCCATCCGTGACAAAACTGCGTCAACCCACTTGCCATAGAACCCGGCAAGCGACCCAAAGAAGACACCCATAACTAAGGTCAGCACGGTGACGATCAGGCCAACCGAAAGCGAGGTTGAGGTGCCGTGAACGATGCGGCTAAACACATCGCAGCCCTGACGGGTGAAACCAAGGATGTGCCCATCGGTTGGACCGGCGTTGCTGTTGGCCAGCAGGCAGTTGTCATTTGGCGGGGTCTGGGTGAAAAGCCCAGGGAACAGAGCCATCATCGAAACCAGCAGAATCAAAACCCCGGCGATGTAAAACATTGGGCGTGTGCGTAGGTCGCGCCAGGCATCTAAATAGAGGTTGGTCGGTTTCTCACTGATGCGAACCGCATCGATTTCGGCCATGCCGGTTTCAGCAAGCGGCGCAACATAGTGTTCGTCTCTATTTGCCATAACGAATCCTCGGGTCTAGCACGGCATAAAGCAGGTCAGTTAGCAAGTTGACGCCAACATAAATCAAGACCATCACGGTCACAAACGAAACCACGGTTGGGCCCTCGCCGCGAATGATGGCTTGGTAAAGCGTGCGGCCAACGCCCGGCACATTGAAAATGCCTTCGGTCACGGTGGCCCCCACTAGCAAAATTCCAAAGTCAATCGAAAGATAGGTGATCACTGGGATGAGTGAATTGCGCAGAATGTGAACTCGAACCACTCGCTGCCGGGTCAAGCCCTTGCTGTAGGCGGTTCGCACAAAGTCTTGGGTTGAGGTTTCGATCACGCTTGATCGAGTCAGCCTCACGATGTAGGCAACCGACACCGTGGCCAGCACGATGGCCGGCAGAATAAGCTCACCAAAGTTGGCGGCGCCGCTGACGGTTGCGCGGGCCCAGCCAAGTTTTATGGCAAAGAAGAATTGTGAGACGAAGGCAATCACGAACACCGGGGTTGAAATCAGCAGCAAGCTGACCACCAGTGATGATGCGTCAAAAAGTTTGCCCTTGCGAAGGCCGGCAACTAGGCCGATGCCGATGCCCACGATCATCTCGATGACCACGGCCATCAAGGCCAGACGAATGGTCACCGGGAAGGTCGAGGCAAGAATCTCACTCACCGGTTGGCCCGAGAATGAGGTGCCGAAATCACCGTGAAAGATTCCACCGATGTAAATCAGATACTGAACGATGAATGGCTGATCGAGGTGATACTGGGCGCGCAGCTGCTCATAGATGCCTTGGTTCACACCGCGGTCACCAAAAAGGGCCACGATTGGGTCACCGGGCATGGCAAAGACCATGAAGTAAATCAGCAGCGTGGTGCCGAAGAACACCGGTAGTGCCTGAAGCACTCGTCTGAAGATATAGCCGATCAAAATTTGCCTTGGTTTCGAAGAGAACCAAACCACGGGGTGACGGTCAAGTTGACCGCCACCCCAGGCTTGATTTGGGAGTGGTTACTTTTTGATGATGTTGTAAAGCACTGGAACCGAGTTCCAACCGAACTTCACATCAGTGACCTTGGTCGAGTAACCACCGTTGGCAACGCCATACCAAAGTGGAATCGCAGGTAGATCATGAAGCAAGATCACCTGAGCATCCTGGTAGGCCTTGTTTGCATCTGCCAGCGAGGTTGCTGAGTTGCCCTTTGCGAACAAAGCGTCAACGGCAGGGTTTGAATACTGACCATCATTTGAACCGGCACCGGTCTGATATAGAGGTGCTAGGAAGTTTGACAGAGCTGGGTAGTCTGCCTGCCAACCGGTGCGGAAGGCCTCCTTGATGGTCTTGTTGGTGATTGCGGTGCGAACCTCAGCGAAGGTTGGGTAAGCCTTTCCTTCTGCGTCGATTCCAAGGGTGTTCTTGATGCCGTTGGTTAGAGCATCAACCCATCCCTGGTGGCCACCATCTGCGTTATAAGCCAACTGGAACTTGCCAGTGAACTTAGAGATTGCGTCTGCCTTGGCCCAAAGCTCTTTTGCCTTGGTTGGGTTGTAGTCAAGAACATCGGCACCAGCAAGCTTGTCGCTCCAGCCAGCAATAACCGGTGAGGTGAAGTCGCGGGCAGCCTTGCGGGTTCCGTTGAAGATCACATCGATGATTTCCTGGCGGTTGATTGCCATTGAAAGTGCTTGGCGGCGCAGGGTTCCTTCTTCACCAGACCAGTGAGCCAAACGGCCAGGGATGGTGAATGACTGGAAGATTGCAGCAGCCTGGTCAACCGCACGGTCGCCAAGGTCGGTCTTGTAGGTCTTCAAAGCTGAGTCTGGGATACCAGCCAAAACGTCAAGGTTGTCACCCTGAAGGTCAGCATATGCGGCATCTAGGGTTGCATAGAAGACGATCTTTAGACCGCCGTTTTTGGCAACTCGGCCACCCTGATAGTCAGGGTTCTTAACCAAGGTGATCTCAACGTTGTGCTTCCACGAGGTTGGCGATTCGATCTTGTAAGGGCCGTTTCCGATTGGGTTCTTGCCGAAAGCCTTAGGGTCATCGAAGAATGCCTTTGGCTGTGGGTAGAACGCGGTGTAACCCAATCTCAATGGGAAGTCAGACTGTGCCGAGGTCAACTTGACGGTGAACTCGGTTGGGCTAACAACCTTTAGGCCGGTTAGCTCGGTGTCCTTGGTGTATGAGAAGCCTTCGATTGCATCGAAGAAGTAGCTGTTCAACTGAGCGTTGCTGAATTTGGCGCCATACTTCCAGGCGTTGACAAATGAGTCTGCGGTTACTTCTTCACCGTTGGTGAACTTCCAACCGCTCTTGATCTTCACATCCCAGTTGATGTTGTCTTTTGAGGTGATTGAGTCAGCCATGTCGTTAACTGGCGCGCCGGTGGCGTCATAGTAGACCAGGCCGGCATAGATGTTGTCGACGATAAGACCGCCACCAACCTCATTGGTGTTTGTGGCAATTAATGGGTTCTGTGGTTCAGAACCGTTTACCGAAACAATGTTGTCGTTACCGCCGTTGGATGATGTGGCACATCCAGACAGGGTCAGGGCAATGGCTGCGGCAACGGCCGTAACCACGCCAAATTTCTTAAAACGCACGGTGAGTCCTCCTGAGTTTTAGCTAGATTGCACCCTCAGGGTGCAGTGCTTCAACTCTATGGGCGCACTCGCGGCAAAAAGCCCGGTTTATGTTACAACTAGATAAAGTTTCTATTTCAACTATTGTTTGCCGCTTAGGCTTTCGGCCTATTCACCAACCGGCGCAGCAGCCTGACCGTGCAACTGAATGCGCTTTGGCAGGGTGAAGGTCAGCAAGAACGCGGCCAAGGCCATGATGGCCGAGGTGAGCATTGCGTGCGAAGCGCCATCCTTGAAGGCATTGCCAATCATGCCCGGCACCATCTTGTCTGGGGTCAGTGCACTGAACAAAATCGAGCCGATGATTGCCACACCAATTGCGGTGCCAAGGCGCTGAACGGTCTGAACCACGCCACTGGCCGCGCCTGCCTCTGAGTTCTCAACTGTGGCAACGATGAACTGCACGTTTGGCGCCAAGAAGAAACCATTACCCGCACCGGCAAGCAACAGACCAGGCAGCAGCATCCAGCTGTTTAGGTCACCCACTGCGATGTTGGCCAGCAGATACCAGGTGATGCCAAGGCCGATGGCGACCATTGCGGCACCATAAACCAGCACGCTGCGGCCCATCTTGGCAGCCCATTTTGAACTCTGCGATGAGAAGATCGCGGTGCCAACAGCAAACGGGATGGTTAGCAAACCAGACTCAAGCGCGGTGTGGCCGAGGCCGCCCTGCCAAAGAATTGACAGGGTGAAGAAGATTGAGGTGAAGCCCGCAAAGTAAACCAGCGCCAAAATCACACCGGTGGTGAAGCTCAGGTGGTGGAACAGACGAGGTGGCACCAGGGCCGAACCGCCGCGCTTGGTGAAGATGACCTGCCAAATCGCGAAGAGGAACAAACCGCCAACACCGGCGGCCATCGTCCACCAGGTCCAAGCGTGCCAGCCATCTTGCTGACCTTGAATTAGTGGAACCATGATTGCAACTAGACCCGCGCTCAAGAGAACCACGCCGAGCCAGTCCATACGGTTGGAGCGGTCTGCGTGGGCGTCACCCGATGGCAGCAAGCGAATTGCGAAGATTGCGGTCAAGATGCCAATTGGCAGGTTCACGAAGAACACCCAGCGCCAACCCTCAGCCTCGCCGAATGCCTGAATTAGAAGACCACCGGCAATCTGGCCGATTGCGCTTGAGATTCCGATAACCGAGCCCATGATGGCAAATGCCTTGCCGCGCTCTTTGCCGTTGAACAAAAGCTGAATGAATGAGCCAACCGCTGGCACAAAGATTCCGCCGGCAAGACCCTGAAGCACACGGCCGATGATGATGTCGAAGTCGTTGGTGGCAAAGCCACAATATGCGCTGGCCGCGGTGAACAGCACCACACCAACGATGTAAACCCACTTGTGCCCAATTCGGTCACCAATGCGGCCCGATGGGATCAGCGCCAGACCGAAGGTCAGAGCATAGCCCGAGATGATCCAAGAAAGAGTTGACTCATTGGCATTCAAGCTGGTGCGAATGCTTGGCAAAGCCACGTTGACGATGGTTGCATCAACCAAAGCCATGAAGAAACCGGCTAGCAAAACGGCGAGCGCCAACCATGATGATCTTGGGGCTGGGGCAAAAGTTGGGCGGCCGGCTGCGGCTGGAGTTGCATTCTGAGTCTGGGTCATAACGTGACCCAACCGGCCGGCGGTGTGGTTTATTCCTTGCGGCGGCTTCGCTCGGCGAAGCGTTCCAGGGCATTAACCACATCGATGGCTTGCCAAATGCGGTTTCTCTTTCCGGTGCCCAGCTGGGTCAAGATTCCGGCATCCACTAACCGGTCGATTGCGAGTTGTGCGTTGGCGGGTGTCGTGCCAAGAAACTCACAGGCCGAAGATCTGCTGAGGATCGGTTGCTCTAGCAGGTTTTCCATTATTTTGGTTGCTCCGGCCCCTAATCGCATTGGAATCAAAGTCTGCCACCTCATCCTTGCCTCTTGAATTTCTCTAGCCAACTGGCGTCCATTGTTTATGGCTTCAAAAGCCGCATCCGCAAAGACATTGATTATTGGCTCGATGTCACCATCGCGATACTGCGTAAGCGCATGGAAATAACGCGAGGTGTCTCTCAAAAGCCCCGCAGAAACTGGCACTGTGACACTGTTTGTCACGCCTAAACGATGAAGCAAGGCGTGAACCAGGGCACGCCCGGTTCGGCCATTTCCATCGGTGAATGGGTGAATGGTTTCGAATTGGGCATGAGCAAGGGCAGCCTGAACGATGGCCGGCAGATCGATTCGTTGAGCAAACGCAACCAAATCCTCCATGAGTTGCGGTACTTCGTGGAATTCAGGCGCTATGTATTTTGCAGCATGTGGAGAGAAAGATGTCCCTCCAATCCATACTTGCTCTCGCCTCAGCACACCCGCTCTCACTGGATCAATCGTTGCCATCAAACTTCTATGCATCGATAGGACTGATTCGAGACTCATTTCACTACTCACAGATATGGCCGCGCTCATGGCCTTCTGATTGCTTAGAATCATTGCTGAATTGGGAGTTGCTCCGAGCCCGTATTCTGCTTTCAAGATTGATGCGGGGGCTGCAGTGAGGTTTTCAATCTGCGATGACGAGGCCGCTTCGCTGCGCAGCAACATGGCTGCAAACGGGGCGACCATCTGGCCCACTTCTGCATCGAATCTGGCAAGGGCCACTGTCGCGTCTTCTGCATGACTCTGAACATGAGTGCTGATTGAGAAAATAACTCGAGATATCCTCGGCACGACTGCTGCGTTGTAGAAACCTCTTTGAGCTAGGGCCTGTTTCCTAGACACGCTTTGCGAATAATCTCGGTCCCAGGCAACGCGAATTGAGCCAACTTTTGGCCACTGTGATTGAGAATTCAAGTCCATAACTAAACCATACGATTGTTTTTAGCTTAAAACAATCGTATGCCTGGGAGTTGCGATTGCTTTTTTAGCGGAACGCGCGCTTTACCGGGTATTCGAGATAGTCGGCGGCAAACTCTAGACGTGGGTCGCGCCAGGCATAGTCACGCGCCACCTTGGCCATCGCCGACCAAAAGAATACGTTCAACAGGTCAACACCGAGGTGGCTGATTGAGTCTCCCGGGAAGGCCTTGCCAATCATTCGACGCAACAGCATCGATAGGTCGCTCAGGCCATAGCGGTGAATCGCAGCGCGCACGGTGAATTCAAGTTCGCGGGCTCGGCGCGGGTTCCAAATCTGGTTTCCGCCAGAGCCATCGCCCATGCGGCCAAACTCATCCGAGGGCAGATGAAGCAGGTGATGCACGATCTGTGCGTTTGAGGTGTGGGCGTTATCAAGCTGGTCAAGCAGCGGGTGAAAGGCCGAAACCTCATAGCCGCACTTGCGCATATCTAGAACGTCTGGGTAATAGAGGAACTTATAAAACGGGATGTGCCCAACCTTGGCCTGGCCATCTTTGACCACAACAAGCTGGCTGACATCGCCACCCCAAGCCTCGATGGCTGGGTCGGCCTCAAGATCTGGGCCATCCTCGTGTGAACTCATGCTTCTATATTGCTAAGAATCGAGGGTTTATTCCGGTTTTCTAAGCAGAACCTCAGGTTTAAAAGGAAAGCGCCCGATGCCAAAGCACCGGGCGCACCCTTTATTACTTACTAGGAAAGGTGACAGAGAAGACTAGTTAATCTGGTTGATGGTTCCAGTAAGGGTGTTGAGTTCTGCTTCGAGCTCGGCCATTGCCTCGCCCCCGGCCATGAGGTCGGTGATCTGCTCGCGAGTGCGCTCGCCCTTTGCAAAATCATCGGCCTTCTTGCCGTGGATCAGCACAGCAAAGTGGTCACCAACTGTCATTGCGTGCAACACGTTGTGAGTAACAAGAATTACTGCGATTCCCTGGTTGCGCGCCTGCATGACGAGGCGAAGAACGTGGGTTGCTTCCTTTACGCCTAGTGCGGCTGTTGGTTCGTCAAGAATCAATACCTTTGCACCAAAGTAAACAGCGCGTGCAATTGCTAGAGATTGACGCTCGCCGCCAGATAGTCCACCAACCAGGCGGTTTCCGTCTGTAACACGAGTAATACCAAGCTTGCGAACCTCGCGCACTGCAACTTCATTTGCGTGTTTGTTGTCAAAGTATTTGAACGGCCAGATACCTTTTGTTGGCTCTTCACCGACGAAGAAGGAACGAGCTACAGACATAAGCGGAAACGTTCCACCGAACTGGTGAACTGTAGCGATGCCTTGTGCCGATGCATCCTTTGGGTTATTGAAGACTATTTCTTCACCATTTACGAACATGCTGCCTGAAGTTGGCTTGTGGAAACCTGCAAGAATTTTGATAAGCGTCGACTTACCTGCTCCGTTATCGCCCAAGAGGCAAAGAACTTTTCCTGGCTCAACCTCAAGTGAAATATCTTCAAGAGCCTGGACTCCGGCAAAAGACTTTGAAACATTAGTAAGTTTTAGAATTGGTTTTGACATGAGTTGTCCGTCCTTATTTCTTCTTTTTTTCGCCAGTGCTCATTGCCGCACGGCGGAAAGTATTGTTCATTAGAACCGCCGCTAAAAGCAGAATACCTAAGATGAGCGCTGCCCAGTCCGAGTTCCAGCCAGTGTAGTAAACACCTTGGTTTACGATCGCAAAGGTGCAGGTTCCAAGAACGATTCCAAAAACCGACCCATAACCACCTGTAAGTAGTACGCCACCAATTACGACGGCAATGACTGAGTTGAAGACGAACGATTGACCACCGCCTGTCTGTGCGCCATTGTAAATTAGTGTTTGAATTACTCCCACAAGAGATGAAGCGAAACCTGTTGCCATGAATAATGCAATTTTGGTTTTTTCAACCGGGATTCCCGCTGCGCGAGCACTTTGGGTGTCTCCGCCAAGTGCGAAAATCCAGTTTCCATACTTACTCTTTTGAAGTACCCAGGCAACAACCAGCGTTACACCAATAGCCCAGAAAATCGCATACTCAAATTGATCAAAGAAGAAGCCACCAAATAACTTTGTTGTCGTTTCATCACCAGCGATTGGAAGACTAGTTGTTCCAGTGAAAACGCGAACCAAACCAAGAGTGAGGCCTGCGAGCGCAAATTGCATAGCAAGTGTCACAATGAACGATGGCACGTTAGTGCGAGTTACCATGAGTCCGTTTAGGTAACCCGAAAGAGTTCCAAGACCTAAAGCAACCAAAACGGCAATCGGGGTAGGTAGCCCCCAAGTTCCACCAACAAGCGCAGTTGTAACGGAACTTGCAGCGACCACAGAGCCTACTGAAAGATCAAACTCTCCGGCGATCATGAGTAGACCTACTGGCAAGGCAATGATCAGTAGCTCGGCACCTGTATTTAGCCACGTTGCAAAGCCACCGGTAGAGGTGAATTCTGAACCGCCGAAGAGTACGAAGAATCCATAAACAATGATTGTGCCAGCCAGTGCACCACTCTCGGGACGTCTAGTCAAGTTCTTAAAATTAAACCGCGACTGTTTAATCGGGGTCGCCGTTTCTGCTGATTTGTTGGACATACTCTTCCTAAATTTTGACGGTAATGATGATCGTTCGTAATTTGAGCCAAGGAGTTTTGGGTGTCGGCCAAAAGACCGACACCCAACTCATTGTTTTTTAGCGGCGACCGGCCTTGGCACCTGCAAGCACCTTAGACACATTTGCCTTGGTGATCAGTGAAGGGCCAGATAGCAGTTCTTTGGTAGGCAACGAAATTGCGTAAGCAGCAAGCTGGAACGCATATGAGGTTGCGTAGTATCCCTGAGCGTATCCCTGCTGGTCAACAGCAAATGACTGTGTTCCGGCTTGGATGCGGGCCAATCCTGAAGGAGTCACGCTGGTTCCACCTAGGCTTACCTTGCCATCTAGTCCTGCTTGCTTGATTGCCGCAGCCGCGCTGTCGGTGTCAGCGTCACCAATTGTGAAAAGACCATCAATGGTAGGGTCCTTGGTGATTTCAGCCTTGATTGCCTGTGTAATCGCTGTTGCGTTTCCAAAGTTGCTAGCAGGCAAGTTTAGGTTCTCCACCTTGGCGCCAGTAGCACCGGCCTTTAGACCGTTGCATCGAGCTTCGATGTTGGTAAGGCCCGGGAGAGTGTTAACACAGATAACGTGCTTTAGACCCTTGTCGGCGAAGTACTGTCCACCAGTCTTTCCTGCTACGAACTCATCAGAACCGATGTAAATCTCTGCATCCACAGTCTTGACTTGATCCTGACCCGAGTTGTAAAGAATCACAGGGATACCCGCTGCTCGAATCTTCTTGATGTTTGCGTTCATAGAAGCAGGTACCCAAAGCGGAATTACAACTGCGCTTGGTTTTAGTGTCAACATTTTCGCAACAAGCTTTCCAGCGTCTGCATTGAAGTTGTCGTAATTTGGCATCGAAACAACAGTTACCTTGCCACCTGCCTTTTGTACTGCTAATGCAGCATCCATAGTCCCGTTCTTAACGGTTGACCAGAATGAGTCATTTGGAGCTCCACCCATAACAACGATGTGGATTCCCTTTGCGGAATTATCTGCTGCGTTGGCTGCAGAAGCGTTAATGCCAGTCAGCGCCAATGCTGTTGCTGCAAGTGTTGCAACAATTTTAACTGAACGTGAAATCTTCATGTTCTTTCCCTTCCTTTTTTATTTTTATAATTTTGCAATTTCCGCCGCCTTGAACAAGGTCTCGCATGCAATTGCAAGTCCTTCTTCACGGCCAAGCGAAGTATCTTCGTGCTCAATGTTCACCCACATGTTTGGGTCAACGTCATTACATGCCTTTAGGAATTCAGCCCAGTATTCCGCCGGGTGGCCTTTGCCAACCGCAACGAAATCCCAAGTTGAGTTCTTTGGCCATTCGTTAGCCCACTCGTCGCCACCAAGATTGGTGCGTGGCTCATCTTCGCGCAACTTGCGGAAGCTGTTGTCCAACACACCATTAATGGCAACGTGAGGGTTTACACGAATATCTTTTGCAGCCGCGTGGAAAACCAACGGGCCCAAATCTTTTACTACAGCAACCGGATCCATTTGCTGCCAGAAAAGGTGAGATGCGTCGAGCTCAACACCAATGTTCGTTGCACCGGTTCGCTCAATGAGCTCGCGCATGGTTGCAGGATTGAAAACAACATTTTGTGGGTGAAGCTCAAGAGCCACCTTCACGTCGTTGTCGCGAGCTAGCTTGTCAACTTCAGACCAGTACCTGGCTGCTATCTCAAACTGATAATCAATAACATCAAGTGCTGCGGAGTTCCAGGCGTTTACTACCCAGTTCACCTGCTTGGCGCCTGGCTCACCGCCAGGCAGGCCAGACATAGTAACGACGCGGTTCTGCCCTAGGCGGTTGGCCAAACGAATTGAACGCTTAACGTCGTTGCCGTGCTTGTCGCCGACTACAGAGTTTGGGTGTAATGGGTTCCCGTTGCAATTTAGGCCTGCGATTTCAACGCCGGTCCCTTCGAAGATTGCAAGGAAGTCGTCACGTGCTGCATCGCTTTCCAAAATCTGATCGATGTTAGGAATGTGCTTTGCTGGTAAGAATCCGCCTGAGTTTAATTCGATGCCAGTGAGACCAAGGCCAGCGATGGTCTTTAGTGCTTCCGGAAGTGAGCGATCGTGAAGGATCGCGTTGTATACGCCGAGTCTCATTACTTAACCTTCTTTAGGTATGTTGGGGTGGCTGCGGGCACAGTTGCACTAGCGCCACTCTTTAGACCTGACTGAATTACGGCCTCGATGATTTCCATATTGTGAAGACCGTCTTCAAAGTTTGCGCAGAACGGCAGCTCGGCTGTTTCTGCTAGACCTGCAACTTCTTGAAGGAATGCCCGGTTTTGGAAGAAGAACTGATCGTTCTGACCAACGCCCACTCCAGGTGCATCCACCGGAAGTCCGCCAGCAATATAAGGGTGCGCTGGACCAACCTGCACTGTGCGGAATCCGCGCTGACCGTATGGGTCTTCATTTAGAAGGAGTTCAAATTCGCCGTTGCGTGACTGAGTAAATCGTGCAGCTCCCTTTTCGCAGTAGACCTCAAACTCAAGTGAAGTTGGGTGTCCGGCAGCTACTCGAGAAACTTCAATGGCTCCCGCAACGCCGCCAAAGTCGGCAATGAAACCCGCGTAGTCGTCATTCTCAACGGTATCCATCTTGTCAGAGACAGTTGCGCCTGAGTGACCTTGAACCGCTCCCGTAGGAACTGGGCGTTCGGCAATTGCTGTCACAAAGCGTGCACCAGATACTGACTTAAAAGTCCGACCGGTAATGAATTCTGCAACATAAGAAATGTGTGAGCCAATATCTGCAAGCGCTCCGGTACCCATACCGCCCTTGTAGCGCCAGCTAATTGGCGACATTGGGTCGCAGGAATAGTCAGCCCAGTAGTTGCCGGTGAAGTGTAAGACCTTGCCAAGTTGACCTGAAGCAATAATTTTCTGGATTGCTGCGATCGCAGGGTTGCGCAAGAAGGTCAAGCCAATGCGGGCAACTTTGTCAGAAGCCTTTGCCGCTGAAACCATTGAGCGTGCATCTTCGAGGGTGTCTGAAAGTGGCTTTTCACAAAGTACGTGCTTACCAGAAGCTAGCAGGCCTTCAACAATTTCGCGGTGCAAGCTGTTGGCAACGACAACGCTAACTGCGTGGATGTTTGGGTCATCGGCAATGGCGCGCCAATCGGAATCGTGACGTTCGAACCCAAATCGCTTAGCGGCGGCGAGTCCAAATTGGGCGTTTACGTCACCGATTGATACGAGCTTGATCTCTGGCAAGTCTGAGCCATATAGAGAGGATGCCGCACGGTACGCCGCCGCGTGGCCGCGACCTGCCATTCCTGCGCCGATAACTGCTACACCGATGGACATTACTGCTCTCCTTTGAGTACTTCTTTTGCGTTATTGGAGCGCTCCTAGTTGGAGCGCTCCACATCAAGTTATCAACCTTGGCCGCTTAAAACGCAAAAAGTATCTGATTGTTATCATGTCTTTACATTTGCCTTCATGGACAAAGTTGGACTAATTTGGACTAATCATGAAAGAAACTAATGAGCAGCTCAAGCCGCCGACAATTTATGACGTGGCTGAAGCAGCCGGCGTCTCTAAATCACTGGTGTCTCTGGTTCTTCGAGGCGAGTCAAATGTTAGTGCCGCTCGTCGCGAGGCAGTCCAAAAGGCGATCGATGAGCTTGGATACCGTCCAAGTAGATTTGCGCAGAAACTGGCGAGTTCCGCTTCAAGGTCTATCGGTGTTGTAATCACGGACTATAAGAATCTCTCTTACATAGGTTTCCTAAAGGGTCTGCGTGAAATTTTTGATGATGCTGGGTATCAGGTGATCATCAGTGATATGCACCGTAGTCAAAATTTTGCCGATGACCCTATTGACGCATTCGCTTCGATGAAAGTAGATGCACTAGTAATCGCAGCTGAAGTGAGTGGCCTAAGGACACACAAGATAGATATCCCAATTGTGATGATTGGTCAGCGAGAGACCGTTTTGCAAAACTCGGACATGGTTTTCAACGACGACTTTGAAGGCACACGACTAGTCGTTGAACATTTGATAGAAAATGGGCACAAAAAAATTGCCCACTTAACCGGTGTTGGAGGAATTGCTGCGAACAGACGAAAAGCGTTTTCAAAAATCATGAAAGAAGCAATTCTTGATGACTTGGTTTTTGGCAATGGTCAACCAACCACCGAAATCGGTGGCTACATGGGCACAATGGAGCTTTTGAAATCAGGTAAAAAGTTCACTGCAATATTTGCGGCCAATGACTACATGGCTGCGGGCGCGTGGTCGGCGTTGCGCGAAAATGGACTGAACGTCCCGGAGGATGTTTCACTAGTTGGATACGACAATGCGCCTATTGCTTCAGACTTTCTCTTGAAGCTCACTACCGTAGACGAACAGGGCATTCCTGTAGGTAGACAAACAGCATCACTATTACTGGAGCGAATTGCTAATAATTCGAACTACAAGCCAAGAAGTATTTTGATAAAGCCAACCCTAGTTACTCGAACTAGTGTTGCTGCACCAAAACAATTCAAATAGCTAGAATGCCAAGGAAACCAGCTCTTCACGGATTTGTGAACGACCAAGAAGCGGCGCACGCCAGGAAACTCTAATTTCTCCCTCGCTAGTAGAAAAAATTGCTTCTAAAACATCGAACCCTTCAAGGGTTGCAAAGGTAGCTGTTTCAAAATTCTTCTGTTTGCGCACAATATTTAAGAGCGAATCTGCTTGGTGAGTATTCATGTATAGGCAGATTTCTTCAACAATATCTTCCGTAAGCCAATCAGACACGCTGTCTCTACTCTCTACTTGCATGGTATTCATCACGTGCTTTTTGAAGCCAGCGCTTATACCGAGCAGACTTCTCTTTTAGGCCCACCAACACAATACCCACTGGCAAATCGTCACGGAAATACCCGATGGCACATTCACCTGTAAGTTCACCCTCAAGCACTTCCTGACGATTCGCCAGGCCAAGCATTCCAAACGAACTCATTCTGGTTTCACCTTGATCAGACCAGAACCACGGCATCACTGAAATTGGTGTTAGTTCATCGTTTCCATGGCCAAGATCGCTTAATAGGGTTCGAGCGCCATAATTCGCAGTGTCAATCGCCGTTTGCCAGTGTTCAATTCTCATCGGTGGGGCATCAAAAAGTGGATTGGCAAAACGAGCAACGTCACCCACGACGACTACCCCGGCATTTCCGCCGGCACGCAAATATTCGTCACAAAGGACTCCGTTTGCCAAATCAAGGTTGTTGTTAGCCATCCACTCTGTGTTTGGAATTGACCCAATAGTTTCGAGCACCAAGTCAGCTTCTAATTTGCGTCCGTCGGTGAGTACGACTTGCTGAACTTTACCTTCGCCCTGGAGTTCTGCTATTGAGACCCCCATGTGAAAGCGAACACCTTCAGCTTCATGGCGACGTTGAATTTCGGCGCCAACCATTTTTCCAAGTGGAACTTGCATGGCTACTTCATCCATAGCAACAACATCTACCTCGCAACCAAGCTTTCTGGCAGTAGAAGCGACTTCACAGCCGATGAAGCCAGCTCCAAGAATCACCAGCTTGAGGCCCGATTTTAGTTTGTCCTTGAGCGCTACTGCATCGTCAAGGGTCCTCAGAATCACACGCCCATCTTGGGGCCCCGGTGCATTCAAACGTCGCGACTTAACTCCGGTTGCAATCACAAGACCTTCATACGTTAGTGACTCACCGTTTGAAAGTTCCACACGTTTCTCATTTATATTGAGCGCGGTAGCTGACACTCCCAACTTCCATTGGATGTCGGCAACAAGCGGACTGAGTTCGAATTCAAGATCCGATGGAGAATCCTCACCCCAAAGTAACTCTTTAGATAATGGTGGCCGATTGTATGGCATGTGATTTTCTGCAGAAATAACTGTAATTGCGCCGGCCCAGCCCTCGCCTCTCAGGCGTTCAGCCGCCCTAAGTCCACTGAGCGAGCCACCAATAATTAGTATCGACAATGTATTTACCTACCTAAATGTTTTCAATTACTGAGTTGGCCCAGGTGACTGCAAGTTCATCAGTCGCTGACATATCCGATGCATCGTGGCGACCATATTCCCCTACCCGAGTGCCACCGAGTGCTTGAAGGGTCTCGTCGATGATTTCGCTTCCTCGGCTGTAGGTCTTTAGGTAGGCAGAATCTCCTCGACCAAACATTGCATATCGAAGCCCGGACAAGTCAGGCTTCTCTCTTAGCAAAGCGGCATGAAACGGTTGCGCACTGTATGGCAACTCACCCTCACCGTAGGTTGAGCAAATCATTAGGTAGAAAGCGTCTTTATCAAGCGCTTTGACATCTGCGTCAGACATATTCTGAATATTTGTTTCGTGCAGCGTCGACAATGAATCGGCGATATCCTCTGCAGTGAGTTCTCCGCCGCCGGATTCAGTTCCGAATAAGATGTTGATTTTCATTAGTATTCCTTCAGTAGCTAAGTTGTTCTTAAAAAATGTTCGGGTCGATAATTTCAAGCCGGCCACCTATAAACCATTCGGTGACGTACAGCCTGCCGTTGTGTTCGCAAATTCCGTGAGGGCTATTGAACTCTCCAACTGACACAGCTGGCCTTACAGGTAGCCCGCGTGAATTTGGAATGTTTGGCCACTGAACTTCTTCATGTCCCCGCGTTCTATTTTTTTCTAGAGTACGAATGAAGTTTCCATCTAGCGTGAACGTTGACACCCCACCAAATAGTTCAGTAACGAATATTTGATTTCCTGCTCTAACAATCGACGAGGGGCTATCTAGGTTTTCGAATCCAAATTCTTTGACGAAGCTTCCAGATTCGTTCAACTCAACAATTCTGTGATTAGCACGGTCCGCTACAAGTAGATTGAATTCACTACCATCCCGCAAAATTGTTATTCCATGCGGGCATTCAAATTTGGTGCCCGAGTCTTTGCCATCTATCGAGAACAGGTACTCACCTTTGTCAGAATATTTATGTATCAAACTAGTGGCGTAGCCATCTGCCACCCAGATATCTGAGGTGCCGCCGAGTGAATCATCCACCGCAATAGAAGTTGGACTCCAGTTTTTTTCTTTGTAAGCCTCGATCTCTGGTTGTACAAGTTCAAGCTTTATCTTTCCAGTCTTGGAATCGAGAATGACTGCCCGGCCTAGGCCTTGATGACCTTCATAGTCTGATGTATCGGCGTTGAAGTACATACGGTGACCCGGATCTGCAATGGCGAGTTCTGCCCCCTGGGAGCACAGCTGAATTGCATGGTGTTCTGTCAATTCAGTTTCAATGACCTTAGTCACACCATTTGGACTAATTGCAATTAGTGCGTTGCCCTCTGGATGAGCGCAGAAGATCACGCCGCTCTCACTCACTGCGATTCCTGAATGCATCCAGCCGTTGCTTTTTGGCAAATAATCGGTGAGATCCACCCAACCGGCAATATCTGAAGTAGGCAGCATTTTTAGGCGACGTTGAATCTAATCGGTACGTTTTTCCATACGTACATATTTGGTGAGCTCGGGTAAAACGTTGCCGGTTGCGAAAGTTCATACTCCCCAAGCAATGGGAGCACTTCTTCGAGAACTATCGATGCTTCAAGCCGTGCCAGAGGGGCGCCTAGGCAGCGGTGCAGTCCTTCACCAAATCCAAAGTGACGGAACTTGCCACGTGAAATATCGAATTTGTCGGGATTTTCAAACTGCCGATCATCGCGGTTAGCTGCACCGGTAACTAAAACAACGCGACTACCAGCGGGAATTGTTTTACCGTGCAACTCAACATCACGAATTGCTGTTCGAGCTGTTTCCTGCAATGGAGAAGACCAGCGCAGGGTTTCTTCGATGGCGTCGGAGACGCGACTTGGGTCTGCTAAAACCAGTGCGCGTTGATCAGGATTTTCTGCGAGCAGTTTAAAGACTGAACCTATAAGCCCTGCAGTAGATTCGACTCCACCTAAGAACAATAGAGTTAAAAGTCCAAGAACTTCAGAATCCTCGGTTACTTCCCCTTCAACAAATGGTTTCCCTTCAATTTCTGCGTTCACAATGTGAGTGAGAAGGTCATCACTTGGCTTCTTGCGGCGATCCTCAATTAGCTCTTTAAAGTAGTTTCTGATGTTCTCGGCTGCTGCCTTTGAAATAGGGGTGAGTTCTGGGCTGTTCGGCTCTCGGTGTTTGAGTTGATGAGTCCACGTCTCTAGTTGCGTAAATTTATCGTCATGCACAGACGGCAATCCAAGGAGATTAAAGAAAACGTCGAATGGAAGTGGCCAAGCCAACTCCTGGGCGATGTCAACTTCGCCCTTATTTTTCCATTGGTCAACGAGATCGCGCACAGCCATGCGTATCGGGTGTGAACGCTTTGCAACAGCTGCAGGTTGAAAGAATGGTTGCACAATTCTGCGCACTTGATCATGACGAGGGTTGTCCATGTAAGCAAAGTTGCCGGCATTTGTTTGCTCGCCCGTAGCATCGATATCCATGCCTTCAAAGTTTCTGAAAGTGTCCGGGTCTAGAGCCGCCATAGCGACATCGTCAAATCTAGTTAGTGCATACCAACCCCACTCTTTGCTGTGATAGACAGGCTGCTCATTCCGCATCCAAGCGTATGTGCCCCAAGGGTTATCCGTATAAAAAGTTGGGTCAAAAGGGTTGTATTCAGAGACTACTTTGTCGTTGTTCATACCAAATCCTTAAACTACTAGAGCGCTCTAGTTGAGCATTTAAGAAATTACAAGGTGGGCGTTGATTTGTCAAATGATTCGGTAATTAATCTTGAACTTTGCCGGTACTTAGCCGAACGACAAGCGTTGGTTCTAGGACAATTGCCTCAAATTCCTGTTCCGGGTTTTCGATGCGAGACAAGATTCTTGCAAAAGCCAAATCGGCAAGCCGCTCTGGTTCTTGCCGCACAGAAGTAAGCGGTATCTCCGAGCGCGCTGCGGCGTCTGAGTCATCCCAACCAACTAGGGAGATGTCGCATGGCACAGACAGCCCGGCGTAAGCAAAGTGGGTTGAAGCTGCAACAGCCACGTCATCGTTATAGGCAATTATTGCCGTTGGCCTAGAGGCAAGTTGCAGCACAGAGTCCGCCGCTTTTTGGCCGTCTAAAGAGTCCTCGCCGCCCGAAATAACCTGGATGAACTCAGTAAGCCCAGCAGCTTTCATAGCTTTTTTATAGCTCCTGGTGCGAGCGGTGGCAATCAAACCCGAACCTCCATCAATGTGTGCAATCGATTTATGCCCAAGGCCAACCAGATGATCTATTGCTAAACGCATGCCCGAATCATATGAAGTTTGAATACTGTCAACCGCTTGTTCGGATACTTGCCAACCCACAACGGCAATAGGAAGTTGACCCGCAAAGATTGGCTTTGCCTTTGCGGGGCCAAGCATAATTAAACCTGCAAGCCGAAAATCCAGAAGTCCCGAAACAGCCTTTGTCTCATTTCGTGCAGACGTGACGGCGCTCAAAACCAACGAGTATCGGTGTTTATCTGCCGCAGCATAGAGTCCGTCAAGTAGCTTCAGATGGAATGATCCTGCGACACCAAAAACGACGCCAATGATTCTTGAATCCGTACTCGCAAGTGCTCGCGCTCGGATGTCAGGGCGGTAACCCAACTCTTTAGCCTTGGCCATGACAATTTCACGGGTCTTGTCGGATGCGCCTGGTACATTCCGCATAACGATCGATATGAGAGCGCGAGAGAAACCAGTTGCATCTGCTACGTCTTCAAGAGTGACAGTTGTTTTTTTATTTGTCATTGCATTAGAAAATAACACGGAGAATTGTTAGACCCAGCGTGAAGCCAGGTAATCGGCCTTGACCCGGCGGATTGTGCCGGACCGTGAACGCAAAATGATGCTGTCGGTGCGAAGGTAGTTTCCTCGGCGCTGAACACCGTCAAGCAGAAGACCGTCGGTCACACCGGTGGCGACAAAATAGGTGTTGTCACTCGACACCAAATCATCAATCTCAAAGATGCGGTCCAGGTCATGCCCAGCCTCAATTGCCCTCTTCATTTCCTCAGGAGAAAGCGGTGAGATTCGGCCCTGCATGTAGCCATCAAGCGCCTTTGTGGCACAGGCAGAAATCGTGCCCTCAGGCGCGCCGCCGATTCCCAGCAGCATATCGATTCCACCGCTACCGGTAACCGCATGAACACCACCGGCAACATCACCGTCTAAGAACAATCGGGTGCGAGCACCGGCGGCACGCACCTCATCCATGATTGGGCGGTGACGTGGCCGGTCAATCATCGCAACGGTGATTTCGCTGACGTCTTTTTTCAAAGCCTTAGCGAGTTCACGAACGTTCTCGGCAGGCGATAGATCAAGGCTGACCACGCCCTTTCCGGCCTTGGTGGTGATGAGCTTGTCCATATAGAAGACGTCTTTAGGGTTATACATCGAGCCCTTGTCGCTGACTGCGATGACCGAGATCGCGTGCGCGCGACCGGCGGCCGTTACTGAGGTGCCGTCAACCGGGTCAACCGCGATGTCGCATTCTGGTCCGTGGCCGTTGCCCACCTCTTCGCCATTGGCAAGCATCGGGGCTTCATCTTTTTCACCTTCACCGATGACGATTGTCCCGGCAAAATCTACGGTGTTTAGAAAGTCGCGCATCGCGGCGACGGCTGCGCCATCTGCTGCATTTTTGTCGCCACGTCCAATCCATGCGCTGGCCTTAATTGCGGCCGCTTCGGTGGCTCGCACCAACTCCATGCCCAAGTTTCGGTCAGGGCGTGAATCGTTGTTGGCAAAACTGTGGGTGTTTTTAAAGTCACTCAAGCTAATACTCCTTTGTATTTACTTTGTAAGAACATTTTAGCCCACGCTGATAGCTGCCTTTGGCCCAAACAATAAGCACCCAGGGGTATCAGCCTGGGCGATGCCAGGCTAAGCAGGCTGCGTTATCGGCCGAGTTATCGGCTGAATCTCGCCGGTCTCTAGCTCCCGTTTGAATGCCTTCAATATTGACTCGAGGAGCTGCGGGCCTATTCCTAAAGCGGCCTTGGTTGCCTCGTTTCCTAGAGAAGAATCAACTGGGATTGCGGCAGGAAACAGCGCTTCAGCCGGTGGCTCACTTTCAAGCAAAAGCGAAGAATCAAGTTCGAAGACTTCGCAAACCTTTAGTGCGAGCGCCATGCGTTCAACGGCTTCATCACCAACCAGGTGAAAAGTTCCGGCAGCTTTGCGAATCACCACGCGTTCGATTTGCGCACCGATTTCGGCGGCCAACGATGGTGTTGTTATTTTATTTACCCGTGCGCCACCCCAGACCGTAAA
>Ga0213920_1000205_pt1 | contig 55805 bp, 51 predicted proteins | sample McNCre1117MG_FD_161054 | JGI IMG/M metagenome (GOLD analysis project Ga0213920, IMG submission 161054) | Freshwater microbial communities from McNutts Creek, Athens, Georgia, United States - 11-17 MG | ecosystem: Environmental > Aquatic > Freshwater > Creek | place: USA: Georgia | collected...
AAGAAATTCGCCTGGCTCATTGGGCAGAATGACGCTATATTGCCGACCGCCTGACTCATAGATAGCTCGAAATTTTTGAGTCTGAGTGACCGTGGAGCAACCCGTATTTGCTGCTCCTTCTACGATTAGTCCAGGCGGTGAATTCGAGGAGCAATCGCTTTGGTTTGATGCGCTTTCGACTTGAATGGGGATAACTGCTACGACTCGAACCAGTTCTGATCTGTAAAGCGTTGATTGTTGCGCTGGGGCTGTTTGTCCAAAACTAAGTTGACAAAATGAAGCTAAGAATAGTCCTGAGAAAATGCAAGCCGAGCTGAATTTGAAAAACACTACCTCTTGCCCTTTACTGATTCAGCTACTTTTTGACATCAATAGACCGTGATTTGTTCCCACGTCACTGCGCAAGTTGGAACAGTAGGGTAGAACTGCTTTGTCGTCTGGCAGTAGTAGGCTGTTCTTGGCGTTGCAGGTAACGCGGCGATGGAGGGAGTTGCTACGACATTGGGTGCAGCCTGATAAACAAAGGTTTGTGGTGCTTGATAGATCACTTGTGCTGGATACCCGTAAGCGGGGTAGTAGTAGGGGTTGATGCTGCATATATGCCTGCGCCTATGATCATGCCTGTCGCTTATGGATAACCCCAGCCGCCCCGATGCCAGCCGTGTGCTTGAGCAGGTGACATATTGGTGGTGGCGCAAAGTGCTATGGCTGCACAAGTTATGATTTTTTTCATAGTGTGTTTCCTACTTTTTGCAGTATGGTTTCGAAAGTTGATCATAGGCTTTTCAGATATTTTTATGTGGATTTTTTGTATCTGAAAAGCAAGCGTCGAATTAGACACTTCTAGTTTCAATAATTGGGCTGTTGTTTGTATATCAATTACACGTTTTATTACACGGTCAAAAAATATCAACTTAAGTCATTGATTTACATAGGTAAATTTAGACGCATATACGTTGCAAATCCGTTTAGCCCAGTTCGACTCTGGGTCGCGCCTCCATATAAATCAAGGGCTTACGTGTGAACGTAAGCCCTTTTTTATTTGTTGTGTAATTTATTGTGCTGGCAACATATGTTGAGCGAAAAAATCTTTCAATGCATTGTGTGCACTGAGTGGAAAGATGCCAGACACATATTGATCGGGGCGCACCACAACGATAGCGCCTCCTCGATGGATTTCTCGATCTTTGAAAATGTCGCGCCCATGTCCTGACGCAAAAATTTGGTTCACATCAATCAGGCCCAATGGTGCCTTGATGGGTTTGAAGGCCGCTGGAACGTCGCCTGGTTCAACTTCCGTGTAATCTTGTTGATAGATCACCTTTGTGTCGAAGATGGCGTCGGTATCCCCATCGCGTGGAGTGTATTTGACGCGTGGCGACTCTGGATTGTTCTGCCACCATTGAGCAAAATCTGCAGTCAAAGTGCCAGATGTTGCGGGCGCTGCCTCATCAGCGAACACATAAACACGCCAGCGACCATCGGCTTCATGCAAGTGCCCCAGTTGACGCCAGCGATTATCGGCACGTCGCATTACCTCAGTGGATTTAAAGCGTTTGCCGATCGGAAAGCCTTTTGCAAGATGTTGATGCTCAGGGCCTGCAACGATTTGGTTTTTTGGGTATTGCGTCATAAAGCCCATTGGAAATTCAATGGTCTTTTCGTACCAGCGGGCTAAATCTTGGGGATCATCCCATTCATCGACAGGGCGAGCCATGAGTGTGGACCACTCCTTGTCGAAGTTAATCAGGTCTTGAGCAATCACGCGGCGCTCCGCTGAATATGTGCCCAGCAATGATTCTGGTGCACGACCGTCTAGCACAGCAGCGAGTTTCCACGAGAGGTTCCAACCATCTTGAATGGACACATTCATGCCTTGACCTGCTTTAGCGGAGTGCGTGTGGCATGCGTCGCCCATGATGAAGGCGCGTGGGTGTTGTTTGCCCACGCGATCAACGGGCACGTTGTCAAAGCCTGTGGTCACGCGGTGAGCCACTTCATAGACTGACCACCAAGCAATGCTTTTCACATCCAGTGTGTAAGGATGCAAGATCGCATTGGCACGACGGATGATTTCCTCCAAACTCGTGTTGCGAATTTGGCCTGCATCGTTTTCATCGAGGTTACCTAAATCGACATAGAGCCGCGAGAGGTAGCCGCCTTCGCGAGGGATCAACAAGATGTTGCCTGCGTTGTGTGACTGAATAGAGCATTTGACTTGAAAGTCAGGAAAATCGGTGTTGCACAGCACATCAATTACGCCCCAAGCATGCAAGGATGCATCGCCTTCGAGCTTATGACCGAGTGCTGCACGTACATTGCTTCGCGCGCCATCTCCACCAACAAGGTACTTCGTTCGCACGGTGCGTATTTCTCCTTGACGGTGCCCCGCAACGTATTTGATGCGTACTGCAACTGGATAGAGCTGATGCTCGTCAATTTCCATGTCTACAAACTCTACGCCGTAGTCTGGCAGCAGCTTGGCGGGTGAATGAGCGGCATGTTCAAGAAAGTAATCTAAAACGCGTGATTGATTGACATAAATGTGTGGAAATTCGCTCACGCCATGGGCGTCATCGGGGACGCGCGAGACCCGCGCAATATTTTCTGGATTTTTTTCATCGGGCTTCCAAAAGCACATCTCGACATTGCGATAAGCCTCATCGACGATGGCGTTGGCAAAGCCAAACGCTTGAAATGTTTCTACTGAGCGCGCTTGAATTCCGTCCGCTTGTCCTTGTGTCAGGCGGCCATCGCGCTTTTCAATGATGCGCACGTTGATGCTGGGGAATTGAGACAGCTGCGCTGCCACTGTCACGGCGGCAGGGCCTGTGCCGACGATTAGCACATCCATTTCTTCTGGAATTTCGCTGCTGCGGTTGATCCCATGACCTGCTGCAGTTTTGATTCTGGGGTTATCTGAAACGTACCCGCGATGGTGGAATTGCATAAGTTTGTCTCCTTTTTTCCTCTTGGCAGGGAGGCGCCAAGATAGTTCTTGATGTTTCTTTAGATGTCTCTATAATAGAGACATTGTTTTGAATATAGAGATAGTTTAGCTCAGCAAGTTTTTCTAAGCAAGTCTTCAATGGAGCACGAGATGACACAGGTTTCAGCGTTGAATGCAGTGCCATTGAAAGCGGATGGTGGTTCTCAGACATTGGCTAGGGGTCTTCATGCGCTGGAGATCATTGCTAGCGTGCCCACTCCAATTGGCGTTGCTGCACTGTCTCAGCAGCTCGGAATTCACAGGTCAATGGGGTACCGCTTGGTGAAGACGCTAGAGCAGAGTGGGTTTGTCGAACGAGATAAAGCTGGCAGACTCGTTCCGGGTACTAAGCTGGCTATTCTGGCGCGCCGAGTTTCCAAGGACTTGTTATCTGCAGCTGCCCCTGAGTTAGCCTACATTGCCGAGGTGTTGCAAATGACGGCTTTTTTGGTGACTTACGATGGTGAATATGCGGTCACATTGAGCAGTGCAGAACCTAAAAACTTAGAAACGACTTTGGGTAAGAAGCCTGGCAGTCGGCACGCCATTGGGCAGGGCGCTCCGGGAAAAGTGATTCAATCACTCTTGTCCCCACAACAATTTCCGCCGCAGGAATTTGAGGTGAGCGAAAACGAAATGATTCAGGGTATTGCTTCGATCGCTGTGCCGCTGCACCTCTCTGGCGGTCAACCTGCAGCGATTGCTGTTTTATATTTGCCGCATAAAGTAGACGTGATGGGCGTATCTAAAGTATTAACCCTTGCGGCAAATCGCATCAGTGCTGCGATGGGCGATGTGTAAAAACAAGAGTACCTAATCTTCATGTCAAGTGACATGTGTTGCTGCTAGAGTTCTAGAAATGCAAAAAATAAAAATATGGGTGTTTTTGTTGGGTTTAGCTTTGCTGACTGCCGAGGTGTCTGCGCAAGCAAAGTTTGAAGCCTCCGATTTATTTCAAGCTGAAATCAGCCAATTTCGTCGGACAGGGCCTTACGCCGAGGTCGAAAGTGCATGCCAAACCTTGGCGAAAAATTTTCCAGATGCGGTTCGTTGTTTTAGTATCGGGCGCACATCAGAGGGTCGATCGATTTGGGCGCTGGCCATTAGTCGAAGCGGAGCATTGACACCTTCGCAAGCCAAGCGATCAGGTGTTCCTGTTGTACTTGCGATTGGTGGTACCCATGCAGGGGAAATCGATGGCAAAGATGCAGGTTTGATTTTGATTCGTAACTTACTCAAAACCCCACCGCCGAATGATCCGCTGAAGCAACAAGTTTTTTTGTTCGTGCCTGTTTTTAATGTGGATGGGCATGAGCGGCCTAGTCCGTACAACCGCCCTAATCAAAATGGCCCTGTGCTGCAGGGTGAGCGGGTGACCGCGCAGCGCATAAACCTGAATCGAGATTGGATGCTCGGGCAGACTTCAGAGATGAATGCCATGTTGCATCTCATCTCACACTGGGACCCTTTGCTTACCTTAGATTTGCATGTGACAGATGGGGTGCGTTTCCGTCATGAAGTGTCCCTTTCAATGTCGCCCATGTTCTCTGCTGATGATGCTTTGCATGAAGTTTCAGAACAATTCTCGGTAGATATGGTGGCACGGTTGCGTGCCAAAGGCTTGCACCCATTGGACTTCACGCCTGTGTTGTTGGATTTCGAAAATCCACGAGCAGGCATCATGCGCGATGCAGACGCGCCTCGTTTTTCACATGTGTATGCGGCGTTGCGTAATCGGATTGGAATTTTGGTTGAGGACCATGCGTGGGATCCCTACATCAAGCGCATACAAACGAGCAAAGATGTCTTGACTGCAGCACTTGAACTGATAGCCAAGCAAGGGCGAGATCTCTTAAAAGTTGCACTGCAAGCAGATGAAAATGCTATGAAGTTGCACAGCGAAGTAGTCGCCCTAGATTGGCAAAACATGCTTGAGAAGGGAATTGAAATTCCTTCGGGATATGCGGATTTGTTGGGCTACGAATACACCACGCACAACGATGCGCCTGTTGTTGGAGGGCGCCATATCAGTTATCACTTGAACCAGCCAACAACATGGCATGTGCCTGTTTATGGTGACATTCAGCCGATCAATGATGCAATTGTGACCTTGCCTCAAGCGGGTTACGTGGTGCCTGCAGGATGGGTGTCAGTTGTGTTGCCATATTTGCAAAAACACAATATCAACTATCAGGTTTTGCCGCAGGCGATACACGGTGTCAGCGTACAAGAGTTGCAGGTTGATCAGGAAAGTATTTCATTTGAGACGCGTACATTTCAAGGCCGACTACGTACGCATGTCAGTGGCGAATGGCAACAGTCTGAAGTTAGCTTGCCCCAAGGGTCTTTATATGTGCCAATACGACAGCCTCGCGGGTTGCTGGCTGCGCATTTGTTCGAGCCTGAGGCCCCAGACTCCCTATCGCGTTGGGGGCTGTTCAATACAGCTTATGAGATCACAGACCACATTTCTAACCATCGACAGCTGCAAATTGCCCAATGGATGTACGGTCAAGATCGTCGCATTCGTGAGCGATACGGTGAAAAATTGCATCGCAAATTGTCTTCGTTGCGTAAGGAATACCAAACGCGGATGGACCGCGATGACCGTTTTCATGACGATCCTGATCAGCGCTTAGATTTTTGGATTCGTGAAATTCCGTACCATGACCCGACTTACAACAAATATCCAGTGATGCGCGTCGATCGTGGTGTCGCAATCGCACGTCAATAAGAGACTAAAAGTGTTCATAAGCGCAATGAATTTGCGTGGCCTCTTACATTTCGCTTGAGTTTAGGTGTCAAATTTTCATTGGCATGGAAAATGCTTTATCTGATCGCCATCTTATTAGGAGATCATTTCATGTCACACGTACACACATCAGGCGCAACCAGCGCAACGCTTTCTTTGAATGAGCTGATTCAGTCAGCCGAAATGTTGCAGCTTTCTGGCAAACATCAAGAGGCGATCGATTTGTATCGCCAATGGCTGGCGCATGGCCGCGATGAGAAGAAGCATCTGGCGTGGTTTAACTATGGTTGGCTGCTGCAAAAGCAAAACAAAGTTGACGAGGCTTTCAGTGCTTACGATCAATTGACCAGCAACTACGCTAGTTATTTGTCTGGCAATGCCGTATCGGCCTAATCTCTGCTAATTAATTTTCTTCTCGAGCTAAAAACAAGCTGGCTTTGTATGCGACGAAGCCGATCAAGTTAAACAGCAGTGCGAAGAGCGCGATGTTTTGATACATCCGTGTTTGGTTGCGCGCTTTTTCTTGATCCAACATGCCCATGGCGTGTTCAGTTTGAGAGTGCTCTTGTAGGCCTTGATTACAAATTTGATGGTTTGCCCCGTAAGGGGTGTTGTCGTTCTTTTGATTTTGCTCACAGTTGTTTAGCAGCTTATCTGTGCTTAAGTGCAATGCCTGTTCGCGCTCAAATCGATCTGTGATGGCCTCCAGATTGACTTGATAGCGCCAGACCGCTAGTAGATAGGCGGGAAATAAACTAGCGATGAAAAAAATAATCGCTGTCTTTTGAATTCGAGTGAGTTTCATGTGGCGTAGCCGTCAGCCAAGACCAGTGCACCAGTGGCATTGTTGAGTCGGTGGCTGATGATGGCTTGATATGCGTCGCTGTTGTACCAAGCCTGTGCAGCCTCTCTGCTCGGAAACTCAATCACTACATTTCTCTCGCCTTGTGATGTGCCCTCGATTTGTGATGCGTGTCCACCGCGTACCAAATATTGACCGCCAAATGCAGCAATGGTTTGTGGAACTTGCGAGGCATACACCGCATAAGCCTCGGGGTTGGTCACGGTGATTTGACCGATTAGATAGGCTTTTGTCATAGGCTTTGACTCTTCGGTTTATTTGTAAAACGCCTCGACTTTGCCCTTGAGTTTGATGAGCAAAGGCTTGCCCTTACGGTCGAGCGTCTTGTTGGCTGGCACTTTGATCCAACCTTCGGAGAGGCAATATTCTTCGACATCGAAACGCTCTTTGTCGTTAAAGCGTATGCCAATTTCATGATCGAACACAGCGGGTGCGTAATGCGGGCTGCGAGGATCGATCGATAGATGGTCGGGGAGGGCGGGGCGTTGTGTTGTTACTTCAGTCATGCCTCGATTTTCCATGATTTAAGCGCCGCAGCCTGCATTCGGGTCGGTTCATGCGTTTGCAAATAAAATGGCATCAACTTATGCATAAATATTTACTCGTACTCTTTGTTCTGGCTTGGCAGCCTTGTGCATGGTCGGGCTGGGTGTTTTTTACAAACAACAGCCATGGTTCTAACGATTATTACTACTCGCCCATAGAAGACAAAGGGAAAGTGAAGGTGCTGCGTACGTTCACCCAAATGCCCGTGGATGCCAAGGTTCCGTTTCACACGCCCAAAGCGGTGGTGAAAGTCACGTTGTACAACTATTCGTCAGAGCAATCAACTTATGAAATCAACTGTCAAGAGCAATCAATTCATTTGATGGAGCGAATTTTTTACCGAGATATTGCAGGCAAGGTGCCATTCATCACGCATAAGGTGAAAGACACGTTCATTGAGCAAAGTAATTCAGAGTTTGCTAAGCAGTTCATCAAGACACCGCTTCATTTTGATGACATTCGACACTACCGTATGTACGAGGTGGCTTGCCGATAAAAAGGGGACCGCTCTCGGCGGTGAATTGGAGTCCACACGCGCCCTAAAACTTCGGACTGGTGGCGAGAGCGGTCATAAACCTAAGCAACCTTGAACCCTATATATCGGTCTCAGGTGCTCAGGCTTTAGCGAATTAACCAATCAAATCGACACGGCCGTCCAAACTCATCACGCCGGTGATGACGCTGAGCTTGGGGTGGCGTTTTTGTACCTGGCGACGGAATTCGTTCAAAGCTTCGGCGTGTGCTTCTGTCTCATCGTGTTTGTCGGCAACTTTGTCATCGCCAAAGGCTAGTTTCGCCGCGCCGCAATCGCGGTGGGTGATGCCCACCACACGCTTGATATGGTGCAAAGACACGGTGATGTCCAAGTTGTCCCAATACGCCTTGTGCCATGCTGAGAATTTAGGGTGCACTGCCCCTATTGGGCCGCCAGCGATGACGAACTGGCTGTAGTTGTCTGTCAGCTTGTCGCGGCTGATGCCTTGCAGCAAGCCCATGTATTGCCAGCTCAGTGTTGTGAAGCGTGGGTCAATGCAGTTAACCAGCATGGCTTCGTAGTTGCCGCTGGCAGCTTGTGCTTGGAAAGGGGACAAGCCCATCAATCCGCCAGCTACAGTGGCTGCGCCAGCGGCTAGAAAGCCTCGACGTGAGTGATTGCCGGCCAATTGAAGCGGGCCGCAGCAGGCGCAGGTAGGTGTCATGTTGCTCACAGTGGTGTCCTTGTTGTTTGAAAAAGAAAATTAGCTTTTTGGTTTCGACATCAAACCGACGATCTTTAGCGGTTTGAATGATTTTTACAGAATTCATGCATTTGAGCTCACTCGCTAGGGATTTCACGGGGCATCGATAATGTCGATACACCATGTCTTTGAACTCTGCACTTGCCCCACATTTACGTGTATTGAGCCTCATCCCGCCGATGACGCAGCTCAACACGCCTTACCCCTCTACCGCCTATCTGACAGGCTTTTTGCGTTCGCAAGGCGTGGATGCCGTGCAGGAGGATTTGGCTTTGGCGCTGGTGCTCACTCTGTTCAGGCCAGAAGGGCTTGCTCAGGTGCGTGACTGCGCTTTGGCTCAGCCCGAAGCGCAGCGTTCGGCTTGTGTGAACTATTTCTTGGATTATTTCGAGGGCTACCAATCCACCATCACGCCCACGATTGCCTTTTTACAAGGGCGAGACTCAACCCTCAGCCATCGCATCGCAGGGCGGGGCTTTTTGCCTGAAGGCCCTCGCTTTGCGTCACTCGATGCCTATGACGACGATGGCAGCGGGGACCCGCTGGCTTGGGCCTTTGGCGCATTAGGTCAGCAAGACCGTGCTCGTCACTTAGCCACCTTGTATTTGAATGACTTGGCTGATGTGCTGCGTGATGCTGTAGACAGCCGCTTTGAATTTGTGCGCTATGCCGAGCAGTTGGCGGGTAGCCAAGCCACGTTTGAGCCGTTGGCGCAGGCGCTAGCTGCACCACTTACTTTGGTAGACGCCACATTGGAGGCGTTGACGCTTGAAGTGATCGCCAAACACCAACCGCAACTGGTGTTGCTGTCCGTGCCTTTTCCTGGTGCGGTGTATGCGGCGTTTCGCATGGCGCAGACCATCAAGGCGCATCACCCGAACATTCGCATTGGTTTGGGCGGAGGCTTTGTGAACACCGAATTGCGCGAGCTGACCGAACCTCGCGTGTTTGACTATGTGGACTTCATCAGCTTAGACGCGGGCGAGCGGCCTTTGCTATCGTTGTTGGAGCATTTGCAGGGCAAACGCAGCGTGCAACGCTTGGTTCGCACTTTTGTCCGCAACGAAGCAGGCAAGGTGCAACTGATGAACTGGGCAGAGCCTGACGTGCCGTTTGAAGATGTGGGTACGCCTACGTGGGATGGTTTGCCGCTTGATCGTTATTTGTCGTTACTTGACATGCTCAATCCCATGCACCGTTTGTGGAGTGATGGCCGTTGGAATAAGCTTACGGTGGCGCATGGCTGCTATTGGAAAAAGTGCAGCTTTTGCGATGTGAGCCTCGACTACATCTCGCGCTACGAGACCGCATCAGCCTCCACGTTGGTAGACCGGATTGAGCAAATCGTGGCGGAGACGGGGCAAACCGGCTTTCACTTTGTGGATGAGGCTGCACCGCCCAAAGCGCTCAAAGCCTTGGCTGAAGAACTGTTGCGTCGCAAGGTTCATATCTCGTGGTGGGGCAATATTCGATTTGAGAAAACCTTCACGCCTGAGTTGGCTGAGTTGTTGGCGCTGAGCGGCTGCATCGCCATGTCGGGTGGTTTAGAAGTGGCCTCAGACCGCTTGCTTAATTTGATGAAAAAGGGTGTGTCCGTCGAGCAGGTGGCGCAAGTCACCAAAGGTTTTTCAGATGCAGGAATTTTGGTGCATGCCTACCTGATGTATGGCTTTCCCACTCAAACGCTGCAAGACACGGTGGATGCGCTGGAGTATGTGCGTCAGCTGTTTGAGAACGGTTGTATTCAGAGCGGCTTCTTCCATCGCTTTGCATGTACCGTGCATTCGCCTGTGGGTATGAATCCGGCAGATTACGGTGTGCACGTGGTGCCACTGCCTGCAGTGAGCTTTGCAAAGAACGACATTGCTTTCATTGACCCAACAGGTACCGATCACGACACCCTAGGTCGTGGTTTGAAGAAAGCCATTTACAACTTCATGCACGGGGTAGGCGTGGAAGAAGATGTACGTCAGTGGTTTGAATTACCCAAAGGCAAGTGTCCTAAACCCACGGTGCCACGCCACAAAATAGCCAAGGCACTGGGGTATTAAAAAATTCTTCATGTATCGCTCGAAAATGAGCGATTTTTCGATTAGAATTATGGCTTCGGAATTAAACACTCCACGCGGGAATAGCTCAGTTGGTAGAGCGCAACCTTGCCAAGGTTGAGGTCGCGAGTTCGAGCCTCGTTTCCCGCTCCAATTTCAAAGAGCCCCTGAAACTCACGTTGCAGGGGCTCTTTTGTATTTATCGAAGCAAACTTGATGACGTCTAGCAATTTAGAAGATCCTAGCGCGAAAGAACTCTTCAGTCTGACAGATGATGGTGCAGGCGGCTGGCTTCAGACCAATAAGCGGCGTTTGAAGTTTCATCTGCGTTATCGTCTATGCCGACTTGAATTGGCTGCAATTCGTCAATTCTTTTTGACCAAAGACTTGGCTGCTTTGACTCAGAGTGAATTGACATTGATGCTTCGGCCTATGCGTCCTTATTTATGGCGTGGCTTGAATGTCGCAGGTCGTGCGCAAGCGCAGCTTGCACATTTCAATTGGTTGTTGGCTCATCACACTGCAGCTGAAGTACAAGCGTTTTATGACCGTGGTCGTTACGAAGTATTCGCACAGACATATCCGGAGGGTACGGTTCGGGTTATTTTGCTGCCTAGTCGAGCGTTAGGACGTGAAGGTGAATTGGAGCTTCACTTGCAGCTCAATGATATTTCTGTGATGCGCACGGCATTTAGCGTTTTGCCGAGTGAGATGATGGGCGTGGCTGGCGATGGTTTTGTCATGGTGATTGGCAACATGCAAGGTCTGCGTTCTGTCAATCAAGAGATCAAAGTCGTCACGCAGAAAATGGAGCGCACACGCCCACAGAACATTTTGATGACTGCGCTGCAGGGGCTAGCTTCTGGATGGAATTTGTTGGGGATGATGGGGGTGTCAGATGCCGCACACGTGTATTCAGGCTATCGAAGCTTGTCTCAGCGCGTTGGCCAGAGTTACGACAGTTTGTGGGCGGAGTTAGGCGCAACGGGCCAAACATCTCAAACGCACTGGCGCTTGCCCATAGAGTGGGTGGCTCGCTCCGAGCAAGACGTGCCTTCTAACAAACGCTCGCAACTACGCCGAAAAAACGAAATTCGGCAAAAGATTTTTGACGAAGTCACGCGCAACAGCGCCGGCCTTTGAGCGCAGCGCTGTTCCTTCTGCGTTTACTTTTTTGGCAAAGTACCACCGCTTTTCACACACTCATCCACAGTTTTGAACTCTGTGAACTTCTTGGTGCGTTCATAGCTCGGACTATTCTTGTCGTGGCAAATCCCAGAGTCAGACTTTTTCACAACAGGCTCCGCAGCAGCCGGTTGCCCAGCAGCTGGACGACCGCCACTTTTCACACATTCATCCATTGATGCAAAGCTTGTGAACTTTTTAGTGTTTCCGAATGAGCTGCTGGTTTTGTCGTGGCAAATGCCTGCATCTGACTTTTTCACCACAGGCTCGGCCGCTTCTTTTTTGTCTGCAGCATGTGCCATATTCAGGCTTAGGCCCAGCAGGGCTGCCAGTAATAAAGTGTGCGTGGTGCGTTGAGTCATGAAGTTATCCTTTAGTTCGTTTGGCTGTGAATGATTTAAGTCAAGCTTAAAAATTTCCAGTGTCAATATAGACGAAAAAATATCTGAAATAGGTCATGACTTGCCCGAGTCCCAGAGGCGTCTGACGTAAAATCCATGGACACAACGACACTGCCCGAGTGGTGAAATTGGTAGACACAAGAGACTTAAAATCTCTCGCTTCCGTAAGGGGCGTGCCGGTTCGATTCCGGCCTCGGGCACCATCAAACAAGCACAAGGAAGGAGTTTCGTCATGGCACGCTACAACGCCGCGTATGAAATCCATGTGCATGGACTGGTTCCTTTACAAGCCGATGTTGGCTTGGACCAATTACAAGACGCTCTGCGCCCTTTGTGGCAATACGCAGGGGCGTCATCCCTCGAAGACGGTGCGACCAGTTCCTACCCTGAAGAGCCTGGCATTCGTTTCAATCCAGAAGAGCGCACACTGCAAATGTGCTGGACGGTGTCTGGTGACGATGATTTCCGTCAGAGCGTTGACGAAATGTGCATGAACCTCAATGAGCTCACGGCTGCAGGTGCGCCTATTGAAGTCACGTTTTACGACAACGACTTTGATGAAGAAGATGAAAACCGCGGACAGGATTCACGCGATGACTTCATGATGCTGTTTGTGGGCCCCACGCCTGCTGACATTATGCAAGCGCAACGCGACATGCTGGTCAATGACGTCATCCACTTGATGGAGCGCCACTTCGATGGTGCTGAGTTGGGCGGTGTGGTCAATGAGATTGATAAGCTGTTTTCTGAACGCTTTGACAACCTCGTGAATTCGCTCGATTTGGGGCGCCCACCGCGTGGTCCTAATGGCGGTCACGGTGGTGGCCATGGTGGTCGTAAACCTCGTCACTTGCACTAACTGATAGAGCTCTTTTTGGCTTTCATTTGAAAATACGAAATAAAAAACCGCGCTTAGCGCGGTTTTTTATTGGGCTAGCGAATGCTTAGTTCGACTTGATGCCAATGCCTTTGAACTCACCCGTCGCAATGCGCTTTTCCCACTCGGCAGGGCCAGTGATGTGAGCGCTCGTGCCGCCTGAGTCCACCGCTACGGTCACTGGCATGTCGACCACGTCGAACTCGTAAATGGCTTCCATGCCGAGGTCGGCAAAACCCACCACCTTGGCGTTTTTGATTGCTTTAGACACGAGGTAAGCCGCACCGCCGACTGCCATGAGGTAAGCCGATTTGTGCTTTTTGATCGCTTCAATGGCAGTTGGGCCGCGCTCGGCCTTGCCAACCATCGAGATCAAACCGGTTTGCGACAGCATCATCTCAGTGAACTTGTCCATGCGGGTGGCGGTGGTGGGGCCAGCTGGACCAACCACTTCGTCGCGAACAGGGTCCACGGGGCCGACGTAGTAAATCACGCGGTTGGTGAAGTCCACTGGCAACTTTTCGCCTTTGGCCAGCATGTCTTGGATGCGTTTGTGCGCGGCATCACGGCCAGTAAGCATCTTGCCGTTGAGCAAGATGGTTTGGCCTGGCTTCCAGCTTGCCACTTCTTCTTTGGTGAGGGTGTTGAGGTCCACGCGCTTGCTTTGTTGCGTGTTGGGGGTCCAGTCGACGTTGGGCCACAGATCGAGCGAGGGGGCTTCTAAGAACACAGGGCCAGAGCCGTCCATCACAAAGTGGGCGTGGCGTGTGGCTGCGCAGTTAGGAATCATCGCAATTGGCTTGCTGGCCGCGTGCGTTGGGTACATCTTGATCTTGACGTCGAGCACGGTGGTCAAGCCGCCCAAGCCTTGTGCGCCAATGCCCAAAGCATTGACCTTGTGGTAGAGCTCCAAACGCAACTCTTCGACTTGGCTGAGCTTTTCGCCTTTGCTGGATTTCTCCAGCAACTGGTACATGTCCAGATCGTCCATTAAGCTTTCTTTGGCCATGAGCACGGCTTTTTCAGCGGTGCCGCCAATGCCGATGCCGAGCATGCCAGGAGGGCACCAGCCCGCACCCATGGTGGGCACAGTTTTCAGCACCCAATCGACGATGTTGTCGCTGGGGTTGAGCATGTACATCTTGGATTTGTTTTCGCTACCGCCACCTTTGGCTGCAACAGTCACATCGACTTTGTTGCCAGGCACGATTTGCGTGAAGATCACAGCAGGCGTGTTGTCTTTGGTGTTTTTGCGGGCGAACTGAGGGTCATCGACCACAGAAGCGCGCAACATGTTGTCGGGGTGGTTGTAGCCACGGCGTACGCCTTCGTTGATGGCGTCTTCTAAGCTGCCGGTGAAGCCTTCCCAGCGCACATCCATACCGATTTTCAAGAACACGTTCACGATGCCTGTGTCTTGGCAAATTGGACGGTGGCCGTAAGCGCTCATCTTGCTGTTGGTCAAGATTTGGGCAATCGCGTCTTTGGCCGCAGGGCTTTGCTCGCGCTCATAGGCACTGGCCAAATGCGAAATGAAGTCAGCAGGGTGGTAGTAGCTGATGTATTGCAGAGCGGCAGCAACCGATTCAATCAGGTCGTTTTGGCGGATCGTGGTCATGGATGAAGTCCTGAAAAGGCCAGAAGTAAAAACAGCGGCTGAGTTTACTCAAAGCCGCTGTCGGAATGCTTGCAAGGCTGGGTTACTTGATGGTCAGCACCCATGTGGCTAGTTTCTTGGCTTCCGCTTCACTGACTTGGGTATTGGCAGGCATGGGCATTGGCCCCCAAACGCCAGCGCCGCCTTTTTGAATTTTGGCAGTCAGACGATCCACGGCTGTTTTGTCACCTGCGTATTTGGCCGCAACATCTTTGTAGGCGGGGCCAACGATTTTTTTATCAACGGCGTGGCAGGCCATGCAGTTTTTAGAGGTAGCTAAGGATAAGTCTGCCCATGCGGGCATACACAGAGCAGAACCAGCGAGTGTGGCGAGCATGACGAGTTGCTTGTGCATGGCAATACCTCCTAGAAATGAATGAAATTTCAAATCAGTTTAGCGCGCATGGCGACAGTACCTATTTTTCATACATCGAGCGAGCTGGATGCACTTGCGAGACATGTGGCTGTTTGACCGTGGGCGATAATCTGTGCACTTTTTTAGCTGCTTTACTGACCGGAGTCCACACATGCCTGCTTATCGTTCCAAGACCTCCACCGCTGGCCGCAATATGGCGGGTGCCCGCTCTTTGTGGCGTGCCACAGGCATGAAGGATGACGATTTTCAAAAGCCCATCATTGCCATTGCCAACTCGTTCACGCAGTTTGTGCCGGGTCATGTGCACTTGAAAGACTTGGGGCAGTTGGTGGCGCGCGAAATTGAAGCCGCTGGCGGTGTGGCCAAAGAGTTCAACACCATTGCCGTGGATGACGGCATTGCCATGGGCCACGACGGTATGTTGTATTCGCTACCCAGCCGCGACATCATCGCCGACTCGGTTGAGTACATGGTCAACGCCCATTGCGCAGACGCCATTGTGTGTATCTCCAACTGCGACAAGATCACCCCAGGCATGTTGATGGCTGCCATGCGGTTGAACATTCCCGTCATCTTTGTGTCGGGTGGCCCCATGGAAGCGGGTAAGGTGCGTTTGGCCAATCCGCAAACGCAAGTGATGGAATTCAAAAAGCTCGACTTGATTGACGCCATGGTCATGGCGGCTGACAGCAAAGTGAGCGACGCTGATTTGGCGGAAGTCGAGCGCTCGGCTTGCCCCACTTGCGGTTCATGCTCTGGCATGTTTACCGCCAACTCAATGAACTGTTTGGCTGAAGCTTTGGGCTTGGCCTTGCCCGGCAACGGCACAGTGGTGGCCACGCACGCAGACCGCGAGCAATTGTTCAAACAGGCGGGCCGCACGATTGTGGAGATGTGCAAGCGCTATTACGAACAAGACGATGCTTCGTTGCTGCCACGCTCTATGGGCTTCAAAGCGTTTGAAAACGCGATTGCTTTGGACATCGCCATGGGCGGCTCGACCAACACCATCCTGCACTTGCTGGCGATTGCCCAAGAGGCTGAGATTGAATTCACCATGGCCGATATCGACCGCATGTCGAAAATCGTGCCTCAGTTGTGCAAGGTTGCACCCAATACCAACAAGTACCACATCGAAGACGTGCACCGCGCTGGCGGGATCATGGGTATCTTGGGTGAGCTGGACCGAGCAGGTAAGTTGCACACCGATGTGCCTACCGTGCACGCCAAAACTATGAAAGAGGCTTTGGATAAGTGGGACATTGCGCGTAATCCATCTGATGACGTGAAGCACTTCTACATGGCAGGCCCCGCTGGTATTCCAACGCAAGTGGCGTTCAGTCAAAACACACGCTGGCCTAGCCTTGATACCGACCGTGCCGAAGGTTGCATTCGCTCGCACGACCATGCGTTTAGCAAAGAAGGTGGTTTGGCCGTGCTGCGCGGCAATATTGCGCTTGATGGTTGTGTGGTGAAGACAGCCGGCGTAGACGACAGCTTGCTCGTGTTTGAAGGCCCCGCCCACGTGGTCGAGTCGCAAGACGAAGCGGTCGAAAACATCCTGAGCGACAAGGTCAAAGCAGGCGACATCGTGGTCGTGCGCTACGAAGGCCCCAAGGGCGGCCCTGGCATGCAAGAAATGCTGTATCCCACCAGCTACATCAAATCCAAAGGCTTGGGCAAGGCCTGTGCGTTGCTGACCGACGGTCGTTTTTCAGGCGGCACTTCGGGCTTGTCGATTGGTCACTGCTCGCCTGAAGCTGCTGCGGGCGGCACGATTGGTTTGGTGAAGAACGGTGACCGCATCCGCATTGATATCCCGAATCGCAGCATCAACGTGTTGGTGAGCGACGACGAATTGGCCAAGCGTCGAGTCGAACAAGACAAGCTCGGTTGGAAACCTGCCTTGCCACGCCCACGCAAAGTGTCAGCCGCTTTGAAGGCGTATGCCAAGCTGGCAACTTCAGCTGACAAAGGCGCAGTGCGCGATTTGAGTCTGCTCGACTAAGTCAGTTCAAGCGAATGTTGATCCACCCACAAATCGACCCAGTTGCACTTGCGCTGGGTCCCATTGCCATTCATTGGTATGGTTTAACTTACCTTGCTGCATTTGCACTGTTTGTCGCCTTGGGGAATTTGCGTTTAAAGCATGAACCCTACGCTGCACAAGTGGTGCTGGGGTCTTGGTCCAAACAAGACATCGAAGATATTTTGTTTTACGGTGTGATGGGTGTGGTCTTGGGTGGGCGCTTGGGTTACTGCCTGTTTTACAACCCCTTGTATTACGTTGATCATCCGCTGGAAGTGTTTGCCGTATGGCAAGGCGGTATGAGTTTTCACGGAGGCATGTTGGGCGTCTTTGTCGCTACCGCTGTGTTTGCTTGGCAACGTCATCGTCCATGGTTATGGGTGACTGACTTCATTGCACCATGTGTGCCTACCGGTTTGGCTGCAGGTCGTATTGGCAATTTCATCAACGGCGAGTTGTGGGGTAGGGCAGCTGATCCTTCATTGCCTTGGGCTATGGTGTTTCCCCAAAGTGGCACACTCATCGCACGACATCCTTCGCAGATTTACCAGTTTTTGGGCGAAGGTATTTTCTTGTTCATCGTCTTGTGGCTGTATGCGCGTAAGCCACGTGCCATGGGCGCCGTATCTGGTGTGTTCATGATCGGCTATGGCAGTTTGCGCTTCATGGCTGAATACTTTCGCGAGCCCGATGCGCATTTGGGCTTGCTGGCGCTTGGCATGAGCATGGGGCAGTGGCTGTGCGTGCCCATGGTGCTGGTGGGTGTCGCACTTTGGGTGCACGCCTCTCGAAAACCCCAGCCTTAGGTAGGTTGCGATAACTCGGAGAGCGACGATAACAAGTCGCCAAATCGCTCACCTTGCACGACCACGTGCTCGCGCAAGGCAGCAGCGGCTGCATCGGCATTCCCTGTGGTGATCGCATTCACCACCGCACTGTGTTCTTTGTAAGACACGCTCATGCGGTCACGAACTCGAAGTTGCAGCCGACGATAAGGGCGCAAGCGACGGTGTAGCTGGTTGGCTTGCTCTTTCAAAAAGCTGTTGTGGCTACCCGCATAGATGGCCGCATGAAATTGCTCATTGCAATAGAAGTATTGGTCTGAGTCTTGATTTGCGCGAGCTTCTTCACAGGCCAGATGGGCTTGTGTGAGCTCTTCACGCTCTTGTGCTGTCATGCGACGTGCAGCCAACCGCCCGCACATGGCTTCAAGTTCTGCCATCACTTCAAACATTTCAATCAATCGTGCGGGACCGATGCTTGTGACGATGGCACCTCGGCGCGGTCTGATTTCTATCAGCCCCTCGGCGGCTAACTGAATCAAGGCTTCACGAATAGGGGTGCGAGATACCCCGAATTGCTCAACCAAAGTCGCTTCGTCCAGTGAACTTCCCGGCGCGTACTCGCCCGTGGCAATTTGTTCCTCGATCTGTTCGCGTAATTTGTCCGAAATTCTCATGTTGCGAATTCTGCCATCTTGATCAGCTTTGGATTTAAAACTATCCATAGGGTATTCACTATGAATTATCTTGAGTACAAATGCTAAATTAATAAATACAAAATTTGATGCCTCGAATGTCAATGCATCTAACAACAGTCCAAGGAGACATCACATGAAACGTCGCAGCCTTCTTCAGTCCGTGGGTGGTTTTTCACTGAGCGCATTGCCATTTGTGAATGCGTTTGCGCAAAACAAGACACTCAAAATTTCCCATCAGTTTCCTGGTGGCACGATCAAAGAGGGTGATTTCCGTGATCGTCTCGTGCGCATGTTTGCTGTTGAAGTGGAGAAGCGCACCAAGGGCAATTTGAAATTTGAGATTTATCCAGGCTCTTCATTGATGAAGACCAATGCGCAGTTTTCCTCCATGCGCAAAGGTGCTTTGGATATGGCGTTGATTCCGCTTTCCTACGCAGGCGGTGAGATTCCTGAAGTCAACATCGGTTTGATGCCCGGCTTGGTGGTGTCTTATGAGCAGGCCTATAGCTGGAAAACAAAACCCGTAGGTGCTGAGCTCAATCGCTTGCTGTTAGACAAAGGCATTGTGCTGATCAGCTGGATTTGGCAAGCAGGTGGTGTGGCTTCGCGTTCCAAACCAATCGTCGATCCAGAAGACGCTAAGGGCATGAAAGTGCGCGGCGGCTCACGCGAAGTTGACATGATTTTGAAAGAGGCTGGTGCCGCAGTGGTGACTTTGCCTTCGAACGAGATTTATGCTGCCATGCAAACTGGCGCAATGGATGCAGCGATGACTTCGTCTACATCGTTCATCTCTTTCCATTTGGAAGAAGTTGCCAAGGCGCTGACCACAGGCCGTAAGGGGGCCTATTGGTTCATGTTTGAGCCTTTGATGATGTCAAAAGTCATCTTCGATGCGCTGCCGCAAGACCAGCGCGACGCCATCATGGCCGTGGGCGCAGAGATGGAGAAATTTGCCTTGGAAGCAGCGAAGAAAGACGACATCGAAGTGGCCAACGTCTATCAAAAAGCGGGCGCCAAGGTGGTGGATTTGACGCCTGCCTCGATTAAAAAATGGCAGGCCATTGCGCGTGAAACGGCATGGAAAGATTACGCATCTAAGAACGCAGGTTGTGCCAAGTTGTTGGCCTTGGCGGAGCAAACACTGTGAGCCACGGTTTCGAATTAGATACAGGTGCGCCGGCTGAGGTCAAGCGGCCCAAAAATGCAGTTGTTGCAGCGTTACTGGCTGCTTTGGATGCGTTCAATGTGTTGGTGCTTCGTTTGTCGATGTTGGCGTTGGTCTTGACCTCTTGTGTCCTGACTTATTCCGTGCTCACGCGCTATTTATTCAAGGTGGCGACAGATTGGCAAGACGAAGCATCCGTGTTCATGTTGGTAGGGGCCACGTTCATGTGCACGGCCTATGTGCAGTCGCAACGTGGTCACATCGGCATTGAAGCACTTGCTTCCATCTTGCCTGACTCGGTCAACAAAGTGCGCACGGTGTTGGTGGATATGGTGTCCACAGCTTTTTGTGTGTTCTTCTCATGGAAGTCATGGGCTTTGTTTCATGAGGCTTGGACTGAGGGTCAAACAACTTCCAGTAGCTTTGCGCCGCCCTTGTGGATTCCATATTCTTTGATGGCAGTGGGTATGACCTTGTTGGCCATTCAGTTGTTTTTGCAGTCAGCAGTTCAGCTCACTGGCGGTGAAGTTCGTGAGGAGCAGAAATGAGTGAACTAGCGATTGGTTTGAGCTATGGCGCAGCCACGCTCTTGGTGATGTTCTCGGGTATGCCCATTGCATTTGCCTTGGGTACGGTTGCTGTAGCCTTCATGTACTTTTTCATGCCGGCATCGTCGCTCGATACGGTGACACAAAACGTGTATGAAGAAATGGCATCGATCACTTTGTTGTCGATTCCTTTGTTCATCATGAAGGGTGCAGCCATTGGTAAATCGCGCGCGGGTCAAGACTTGTACTCCGCCATTCACGCATGGTTGCACAAGGTGCCAGGCGGCTTAGGCATTGCCAATGTGTTTGCGTGTGCTTTGTTTGCGGCGATGGCAGGCTCGTCGCCTGCAACCTGCTCTGCGATTGGTTCAGCAGGTATTCCTGAAATGCGTAAACGTGGTTATTCGCCAGGTTTTGCAGCGGGCATCATTGCCGCAGGTGGTACTTTGGGGATCTTGTTGCCGCCTTCTATTGTGATGATTTTGTACGCGGTGGCTGCTGAACAATCGTTGGGTCGTTTGTTCCTAGCCGGCATTGGCCCTGGTCTGTTATTGGTCGCTTTGTTTGCGGGATATGCCGTGGTGCGTGCACGGAAGGAATATCAAATTGCGTTGAAGGTGTACGAAGAAGGCGGCGTTAAGTCTGCTTACTTGGAGAAAGAGCATTTCACACTTGCACAAAAAGTAGAAATGCTGCCGCGCGTGTTGCCATTTTTGGTGTTGTTGATCGGTGTGATGATTGCGCTGTATGGCGGCTATGCCACGCCTTCTGAAACAGCTGGCCTCGGTGGTCTGTTGGCCTTGGGTTTGGTGGCGGTGGTCTATGGTTTGTGGCGCCCCAAAGACGTGATGCCGATTTTGTCTTCCACGCTGAAAGAGTCGACCATGCTGATGCTCATCATTGGCATGTCTTTGCTCTACAGCTATGTGATGAGTCATTTGCACATCAGCCAAAGTGCCGCGCATTGGATTGTGGGCATGGAGTTGTCGCGCTGGGTGTTGCTGTCCGTGATCTTGCTCATGGTGGTGGTGTTGGGCTTTTTCTTGCCGCCTGTGTCGATCATCTTGATGACGGCTCCCATCATCTTGCCTCCGCTCAAAGCCGCTGGTTTTGATCTCATTTGGTTTGGTGTGGTCATGACCATCGTCATGGAAATGGGCTTAATCCATCCACCTGTCGGCTTAAATATTTTTGTGATCAAAAACGTGGCGCCTGATATTTCATTGAAAGAAGTTATCTGGGGCGTGATGCCATTTTTGGGGCTCATGTTTGTTGCTGTTTTCTTGTTGTGTCTGTTCCCAGAAATTGCCACGGGCTTACCCAATTTGGTGATGGGTGTGAAGTAATTTTTTTGATGAATCAAGAAGGCGCGAGATGAATGCAACCACGTGGCTGAGCAGTAAGTTGAATTTGCTTCGCAATTCAGCGCCTGCCAGCGAAGCACCAAAGCCTGAAGATCGGTCAACTCGTGAACGGTTAGATGCCTCTTTGAAGCAAAAGAAAGAGGCGTTGTCGCCACGGCATTTGCGACGCACATTGCTTTTGTTGCAATCAGTCGTTGACCCGCAGGTCAGTGAAGTGGAGGGCGGTCGACGCGCCAAAGCTTTAGCTGATTGGTATGCCAAAGCAGAGGTGGCAGAACGTCAAGATCTGTGGCTGCTGATCAGTGAACAGTTCGGGCCGGACGCCACCAAAGTGCGAGCAGCGCGTGATGAATACGATGCTGCACTAGGCACAGCGGACGAGGGTTCCGCTGAAATTCGTTTGCGTCGTGCTTTGGTTTCTCCGCGTACGCGCTTGCTGCAACGTTTTGCTGCTTACCCAGGGGGCATGCGCTTTTTGGTTGATATGCGTGCTGAGTTATTGCCGCAACTCAAAAGCAATAAACGTTTGTTGGCTTTGGATGCGGAGTTAGAGAACCTTTTTTCGACTTGGTTTGATATTGCATTTTTAGAGTTGCGCACCATCAGTTGGGATTCACCAGCTTCACTGATTGAGAAACTGATCAAGTACGAAGCGGTGCATGACATTCGCAGTTGGGCAGATTTGAAAAACCGCTTGGACAGTGATCGCCGCTGCTACGGTTTCTTTCATCCCAGTTTGCCCAATGAACCATTGATCTTTGTTGAGGTTGCGCTGCTTCATGAAATGGCCGACAACATCATGCCGTTGTTGGATGAAAGTGCAGCACCCGAAGATTTGAAAAAAGCAACGGTGGCTATTTTTTATTCGATTAGCAACACACAAACAGGCTTGCGAGGCGTGAGCTTTGGTGATTCTTTGATCAAACGCGTGGTGGAAACTTTGCGTGAAGAGTTTCCTAAACTCAAAACCTTTGCCACCTTGTCGCCCATTCCTGGCTTGCGTTCTTGGTTGGCGCGCAATGCAGACGCAATGCTCGCCAAGTTAAACGAGAAAGAGTTGACGGCACTAGGGCGAGAGATTAGTTTTGAACCACCAACAGCAACGCATGTGTTGGCCGCAATTGACCAACCCTTGGTATTGGGGGCTTTGTCGGTCAAGTCGCCTCTGCGTTCTTTCCTCACGCGATGTGCAGCGCAATATTTAGGTTTGGAAAAGCAGGGCGACCAAGTGCTTGACCCTGTAGCCCGTTTCCATCTGGGTAATGGTGCGCGTGTTGAGCGCATCAACTGGTTTGCCGATCCATCACCCAAGGGACTGAAGCAATCCCATGGCTTGATGGTGAATTACCTCTACGACCTGAAGCGAATCGATAAAAACCGTCAACTGATGGCTAAAAACATTGCGCCTGTCTCAAGCGATGTGGAAGACCTTTTCTTTTCTTGAATCTAAAGAAACAACATGAATCACAATCTTTTTTCAGCCCTGCGTGCTGCCTTTCCTAAAGACTTGAGCACAACCGCCATCGAAACTGACGATGGCTTGCGCTACAGCTGGTCCGATCTCGAACGAGCCAGCGCCATGATGGCCAACTTGTTGGACTCGCTGCACATTCCCAAAGGTTCACGCGTGGCCGTGCAAGTGGAGAAGTCGGTCGAAGCCGTCATGCTCTACCTCGCCACCTTGCGTGCGGGTTATGTGTTTTTGCCCTTGAACACGGCTTATCAAAGCGCAGAGATTGAATACTTCATTGGCAACGCTGAACCTGCGGTGGTGGTGTGCAGCAGCAAGAATTTTGGTTGGGTCAGTAAGATCGCTTTCAAGGCCGGCACACAAAACGTATTCACCTTGGACGACAACCGCACCGGCAGTTTGCTAGAACGTGCCGCGAATTGCTCAGACAAACACCACGTGGTGCAAAACAAAGCCGACGATTTGGCCGCTATTTTGTACACCAGCGGAACAACGGGCCGCAGCAAAGGCGCGATGCTTTCGCATGGCAACATGCTGAGCAACGCACAAACTCTAAAAGAGTACTGGGGCTGGAAGCCAGGTGATGTGTTGATTCACGCCTTGCCCATCTTCCATGTGCACGGTTTGTTTGTGGCCATTCATGGCGCGTTGCTCAACGGCAGCAAGATGATTTGGATGTCCAAGTTCGATCCCAAACTCGTCATCGCCAAAATGCCAGAAGCCACGGTGTTCATGGGCGTTCCTACGCTCTATGTGCGCATGTTGGCCGAGCCCAGCCTCACCAAAGCGCAAACCTCAAACATGCGTTTGTTTGTGGCGGGCTCAGCACCGTTGCTGCTGGAAACCTTCAACGAGTGGCGCGACCGCACTGGTCAGGCCATCCTAGAGCGCTATGGCATGAGCGAAACCGTCATGCTCACCTCCAACCCCTACGCCGCAGACGCTCGCTACCCGGGCCAAACCGAACGACGAGGTGGCACGGTGGGCTTTCCGTTGCCTGGCGTGTCCTTGCGCGTGCAAGACGACGAAGGCAAAGCTTTACCTGTGGGGGAAATTGGCGGCATTCAAGTCAAAGGCCCCAATGTGTTTGGTGGCTACTGGCGCATGCCCGAGAAAACCAAAGAAGAATTCACAGCTGATGGCTACTTCAAAACGGGTGACGTGGGCAAGGTGGACGAGCGTGGCTATGTGGTCATCGTGGGTCGCAGCAAGGACCTCATCATCAGCGGCGGCTACAACGTCTATCCCGCAGAGATTGAGGGCTACATCAACGACATGCCTGGTGTTGCTGAAAGCGCTTTGATTGGTGTGCCGCATCCAGACTTTGGTGAAGTAGGCGTGGCGGTCGTGATTGCCAAACCTGGTGCCAAGGTAGAGCCTGATGCGGTGATTGCCGCACTCAAGTCACAACTGGCGAACTTCAAAATTCCGAAGAAGTGTTTTGTGGTGGCTGAGTTGCCACGCAACACCATGGGCAAAGTTCAAAAGAACTTGCTGCGCGATCAGTACAAAGGTTTGTTTTAATTAGCGCACAAACAAAAAAGCCACTCATCAAAAGAGTGGCTTTTTTGTTGAGAAGGAAGAACTTAGCCAGCCAAAGCCGCCGAGTTTACCCGTTGTGTGATGTGAGCCAAAGCCTCATCCACTTGGTCAATCAAGATCAAGCACAAATCGCCTTTTTGCAGGCGGTCCATCGCACGGTCAATCGCCAAAAACTCACCGTGAATTTCGTCGATGTGTGAGGTGCGCTTGGCACCATCCAAACCTTGACGCAAGAGCTTCAACACCTCGCCGTCCACACGGCCGCGTTGGCAGGCGTCTTGGTACAACACTACATCGTCAAACGCTTCGCCAATGATGCGTGTTTGCTCGCGGATGTCTTCGTCACGTCGGTCACCCGCACCACTGATCACCACACTGCGGCGTTGCGCGGGCAGGTTGGTCACAGCTTGCACCAAGGCCTTGATGGCGTCTGGGTTGTGGCCGTAATCGGCAATCACGGTGGCACCTTTGTAGTCGAACACGTTGAAGCGGCCAGGTACGGCATTGCTGTCGCTCACAAACGTGGCCAAGCCTTTGCAGATGGTCTGCCAAGGCACGCCCACGGCCCAAGCCGCGCCGATGGATGCCATGGCGTTTTCAATTTGGAAGCTGATCGCGCCGCCACGTGTGACGGGAATTTCAGACAGAGGAATACGCACCGAGTGGTTACCTTGCATCGCCACGATTTGGTCATCTTCGACAAACAGCACGCGCTTGCCTTGCGCACGGTGCGTGGCAATGACAGGGTGGTGTGAATCCAAACCAAAGAAGGTCACTTGGCCTGGGCACTTGTTGGCCATCGCCACCACCATGGGATCGGTCGCGTTGAGCACCGCTGTGCCCGATTCGGCCACGTTTTGCACGATGACGCGCTTCAACACCGCCAAATCTTCCACGGTCGTGATGTAGTTCAAACCTAAGTGGTCGCCCATGCCAATGTTGGTGACCACCGCCACTTGGCAACGGTCAAAGGCCAAGCCTTCGCGCAACATGCCGCCGCGTGCGGTTTCGAGCACGGCAGCGTCCACATCGGGGTGTGCCAAAACGTTGCGACCACTGCGTGGGCCGCTGCAGTCGCCGCTGTCGGTTTGACGACCGTTCACATACACGCCATCGGTGTTGGTCATGCCCACGCGCAAGCCGTTGGCACGCAGCAGGTGAGAGGTCAAACGAACCGTCGTGGTTTTGCCGTTGGTGCCGGTCACGGCAATCACAGGAATACGACCGTCGCCGCCGTCAGGAAACATGGTGGCCATGACGGCTTCGCCTACATCACGGCCTTTGCCAAATGAAGGGCTCAAGTGCATGCGCAAGCCAGGTGCTGCGTTGACTTCGACCACGCCGCCGCTTTGTTCTTCCAGCGGGCGCAACACAGATTCACACACCACGTCGACACCACAAATGTCGAGGCCGACCATTTGTGCTGCTGCTACGGCGCGCAACGCAACTTCGGGATGCACATCATCGGTCACGTCGGTGGCAGTGCCGCCAGTAGAGAGGTTGGCGTTGTTGCGCAAAATCACGCGCGCGCCTTTGGCGGGCACGGAGGTGGCTTCAAAGCCTTGTTCTTTGAGGCGTGCAATGGCGATGTCGTCAAAGCGAATTTTGGTCAGCGAGGTGGCATGGCCTTCACCACGTCGTGGGTCGGCGTTGACGATATCCACCAATTCACGTACCGTGTTTTTGCCATTGCCAATCACCAGAGGTGGTTCACGGCGAGCCGCGGCAACGAGCTTGTTGCCCACCACCAGCAAACGGTAATCACTGCCAGGCAAAAAGCGTTCGACCAACACATCGTCACGGTGGGCGACGGCTGCGAGGTAGGCTGCTTTCACGCCTTCTTCGGTGGTGACGTTGACAGAAATGCCTTTGCCTTGGTTGCCATCGCGTGGTTTGACCACGACTGGCAAGCCAATTTCTTGGGCTGCTGCCCATGCGTCTTCTGGGCTGGTCACGGGGCGGCCCAAGGGTACTGGCACACCAGCGGCGTGCAGCAGCTTCTTGGTGAGTTCTTTGTCTTGTGCGATGGACTCGGCAATTGCACTGGTGGAATCAATTTCAGCCGCTTGGATACGACGTTGTTTGCTGCCCCATCCCAGTTGAACTAAGCTGCCTTCGGTCAAACGACGGAAAGGAATGCCACGCGCAATGGCCGCGTTCACGATGGAAGCTGTGGATGGTCCTAAGCGAATGTCTTCGTCAAGTTCGCGCAATTGGTGGATGGCGGCATCGACATCAAAACTGGTGTTGTTGAAGGCAGCGAGGCACAGTTCATGTGCCAGTTTGATGGCCATGCAACCCACTTGTTCTTCGGTGTACTCGACAGCGACTTGGAACAAACCATGGTCGGTCGTCGGCGTGGTGCGGCTGAAAGTGACGGGGCAGCCTGCCTCAATTTGCAAATGCAAAGTGGCAGCTTCCAAAGCGTGGGCCATGCTGAGCTTGACCTTGTGGTCGGTCGGCTGCAAGCTGCCGACGCCAGGAAACAGGTTGCGCAAGCGGCTTTCAAAGTCAGGTTGTTGACTCAAGTCGATTTCGGGGCCTTCGCACTTGACCATGGCTTCCACGGCAGTGTGACGGGTCCAGAGGTTGGGGCCGCGCAGGGCGCGGATACGAGAGACTTCCATTAGCCATTCATCCTTGCAACGTCTTTGGCAACGTGTTGGTTTTGTTGTCCGAAATTCTTCAAGCCAGCGCGAATCAGCAGTGGCGCAATGTCCAGCGACCAAGCGGCTGCCACCGCAGCGAGCAGGGTGGAGATGTGCAGGCCATCTTTGAGTAGGCGTGCAATCAGTTCGAGGTCGAGGTGGAACAGTTGGGTTTCTTGGTCACCACGGGCCAAGGTCACATGCCCGTCTTTGCAAAACACTGCACGACCACCTGTTTGTAGGTGCGCCATGAGTGTGGCGTTGTCTTGTGATTTGGCGTAGTACACCACTTCACCATCACTGAGTTCGGCGAGTGTCGTGACGGCTTCTTCGTCTGCGTTGAGCACAGCCGCACCTTCAGGCAGCACCAAGTCAACTTGGGTGCGAATCACGGTACGCATTTGCTCCGCAGTTTGGATGTCGTGTTTTTCAATCAACGCGGCATTGGTGTCGGGCATGTTGGTGACCACGCCGACCAAACAACGGTCGTAGGCCAAGCCTTCGTCCAAGATGTGTGCGGGTGTGGTTTCAAACACCGCTGCGTCCAATGCGCGATTGATGAGCAAACGCTCAGAGGCTTCAAAGCCACGTGAGTCAGTTTTGCCCAAATGTTGTTGGTCCATGTAAAGACCGTCTTTGCAAGCCAAGCCGGTGCGTTTGCCAGACAGGTGCAGCAACCAAGCCACGAGTTGTGACAACTCGGTGGTTTGTTGGCTGCCCACAATGCCCACCACAGGAATGCGGCCCGATTCGTTGGGGCCAAACAAATGTTCGACGATGGCTTTGCCCACGGGGCGAGGCTGACCCACCGCAGGCTTGACGTGCATCAGCAAGCCAGGACCTGCGTTGACTTCGATGATCGCGCCTTTGGTTTCTTCCAAAGGGCGAGAGATGTCTTGGGTGACGATGTCGATGCCGGCGATGTCCAAGCCAATCACGCGTGCGGCAAGCGTGGCGACAGCGGCGACTTCGGGGTGAACCAAGTCGGTCACATCGTTGTTGAGGTTGCCATTGCGTTGCACTACCACGATGCGGCCTTTTTCGGGCACGCTGTCTGGCTTCAAACCTTGGCGCTGGATTTCGAGCAACGACATTTCGCCGCGAGGGGTGTGCAAGCGAATCAAGTCGAGCGGGAAGCCTTCGGCAATGCCGCGACGTGGGTCGGTGTTGATTTGGCTGTCGATCAGTTGTTCAACGGTCGATGTGCCATCGCCTGTGATGCAAGCAGTTTCGCCACGGGTGGCAGCCACTACACGGTCGCCCACTACCAAGACGCGGTGCTCGTCGCCGCGCACATAACGCTCGATCAACACTTCGCTGCCTTCTTTTTCAGCAGCGGTCCATGCAGTGCGCACGCCTTCTTCGGTATTCACGTCGAGAGAGACGCCCCAGCCACGGTTGCCGTCGAGCGGTTTGACCACCACAGGCAATCCGATGTCTTGGGCTGCTTCCCAAGCTTCGTCTGCGGTTTTGACAATTTGGCCTTCGGGAACAGGAATACCGCATTGCGTGAGCAAGCGCTTGGTCAAGTCTTTGTCGCTGGAAATGGTTTCGGCAATGGCGCTGGTCCGGTCTGTTTCTGCGGTCCATATGCGACGCTGCTTAGAGCCGTAGCCGAGTTGCACCAAGTTGCCTTCAGTCAAGCGGATGAACGGTGTCTTGCGCTCAACCGCTGCATCCACGATGCAAGCGGTGCTTGGACCTAAGCAGCGCAAGTCGGCAATCTTTTTCAACCGTTCCACCGTGCCATTGATGTCAAAAGGTGTGTTGTTGGCAGCGGCCATGACCAGTTGACGTGCGGCTAAAAAGCTTTCACGGCCCAGTTCTTCGTGTTCGGTGCGGAACACCACCTTGTAGACACCACGTTTACTGATTTCGCGAGCTTTGCCAAATTCGGCACGTGCACCTGCAAGCAATTGCAACTCGATGGAGACGTGCTCCATGATGTGGCCCATCCAAGTTCCGCCTACGAGTCGTGTGAGGAAGCCGCCACGATGGCCTACACCACAGTGGTGCTCGACCAAACCAGGCAACCAGCCATTGATGCGGTCGTTGAAGCCATCAATCTTGTTGGAAGGATGGTCTTCCATTTCGCCCAAGTCGATGAGAGCTTCGATGATGGGACGGTAAGTCCAAATATTGGGCCCGCGCAGATAGTTCATGCGCAGGATTTGAATGTCTTTGAAGGCCATAAATTAGCGGAGGTTTTGAGCGAAAGTTTGGGGGGCTGAAGCAGGGGGGAGAGCCAAGGTCACCACAGCGACCTCAGAGGCTGCGGCGATACAATCATTTGCAAACGTGCTGGGGTTCAACAAAGTCCTGGCTCCTGCTTTTTTATTTTTATCGCCGTCCATCGATTTGCATCGATTGAAGCAGCAAAATTCCAATAATGAATTCTTCTTTATCGGCTTCCACCAAAGTTGTTCTGCCTGAGGGCTGGAGAACTTCAGCATCTGCACAACTGTCTGCTCATGAAAACGTTCTAGCCTGGCTAGAGGTTGACCTGAACGCCCAATTGCATTTTTCGCTAGGGCTACTAATTGTGACAGACCAAAGGGTACTTTTTGGTACTCAAGAGCTGGGTTCTGACCCTGTCTGGGACAGCTGGACGCTGGCTGCAGGCATGAAGATGACGCATACCGACCACGCGGGTGTGGGCACCCTGAGCTTGGTGGATGCCACGCGCCGTATTGCCAGCTGGCGATTTACCTTGACGCACAACGTCACGGCCATGCGGCTGCAAGAAAAATTGGCCGAACGCTTAGAGGTGCTGACCCATGGCAAGTCGCTGGCGGCATCGGCCCAAGCGCGTTGTCCACAGTGCAAGTTGCAGCTCGAAAACGCGGGCGATGAATGCCCCGTCTGCAGCCGTGAACAGCATGCACCGTTGTCAACATGGGGATTGTTTCGTCTGTGGCGCTTTGCCAAGCCTTACCAATGGCGCTTGCTGGCGGGTTTCTTGTTGACGCTGGCCTCTACCGCCGCCACCTTGGTGCCGCCGTACCTGACCATGCCGTTGATGGACGATGTGCTCATTCCATTCCAAAACGGCAAAGACATTGACCACGATTTGGTTTATTTGTATTTGGGCGGCTTGTTTGGCGCAGCTTTGTTGGCGTGGGGTTTGGGTTGGCTCAAAACCTACATCTTGGCCTTGGTGTCTGAGCGCATTGGCGCTGATTTGCGCACCACGGCGTATGAGCACTTGATGCGCCTGTCGCTCGAATACTTTGGTGGCCGTCGCACCGGCGACTTGATGAACCGCATTGGCGCGGAGACCGACCGCATTTGTGTGTTTCTGTCGCTGCATTTGCTGGACTTTGCCACCGACGTGCTCATGATTCTCATGACGGCCTCGATTTTGATCAGCATTGATCCTAAGCTGGCAGCCGCCACCTTGCTGCCGTTGCCATTCATCGTGTGGCTCATTCACACTGTGCGCGACAAATTGCGTACGGGTTTTGAGAAGATTGACCGTGTGTGGTCTGAGCTCACCAACGTGTTGGCAGACACCATTCCTGGCATCCGCGTGGTCAAAGCCTTTGCTCAAGAGACACGCGAAGCCAACCGCTTCCGTGATGCGAACAAACACAACTTGGCAGTGAACGATCGCATCAACTTTGTGTGGTCTTTGTTCTCGCCCACGGTCACGCTGATGACTGAAGTGGGTTTGCTGGTGGTATGGGGCTTTGGCATTTACTTGGTATCGCACAACCAAATTTCAGTGGGCGTCTTGGCCGCGTTCTTGGCCTACATCGGGCGCTTTTACACACGACTCGATTCGATGAGCCGTATCGTGTCGCACACCCAAAAAGCGGCAGCGGGTGCCAAACGTATTTTTGAAATCTTGGACCACGTTTCGAGCGTGCCCGAGACGGTGAATCCACAAAAACTACCCACGCCTGTCCAAGGCCGCATTGAGATTCAAGATGCAGGTTTCCGCTATGGCAACCGAGCTGTGATTCGCGGCATGAATCTGACCATTCGCCCCGGCGAGATGATTGGCTTGGTGGGCCAAAGCGGTTCTGGCAAGAGCACCTTGGTGAACTTGATTTGCCGCTTCTATGACTTGAGCGAAGGCTCAATCAAGCTTGACGGCATTGACATTCGCAACATCGCGTTGTCGGACTTCCGCAGCCACATTGGCATGGTGTTGCAAGAGCCATTCTTGTTCTTCGGCACGATTGCCGACAACATTGCCTACGGCAAGCCCGATGCCACACGCGAAGAAATCGTGGCTGCAGCTCGTGCGGCCCATGCGCATGAGTTCATCTTGCGTCTGCCACAAGGCTATGACTCCTTGGTGGGCGAGCGCGGCCAAGGCTTGTCGGGTGGTGAGCGTCAGCGCATCTCGATTGCGCGTGCGTTGTTGATCAACCCACGCATCTTGATCTTGGACGAAGCTACTGCCTCGGTGGATACTGAAACCGAGCAAGAAATTCAAAAGGCATTGGACAACTTGGTGCAAGGCCGCACCACGATTGCCATTGCCCACCGTTTGTCCACGCTCAACAAAGCCGACCGCTTGGTGGTGATGGAACAAGGTGTGGTGGTGGAAGAGGGCGACCACGACACGCTCATGGCACGTCAAGGTGCTTACTACCGCCTGTATGAAGCCCAAGCGAAAAATGCCCAAGACGCTGTGGCGCGTGCTTCGACGAAGGAGTCTGTATGAGTGATGCTGTAACCGTAGATTTCTCGCTGGCTTTTGACCCTTTTGGTAAATTGGTGGTCACGTTGGCAGATGGCACACAGCATGTGGGCGCCGTTGTTGCGCGTGCTTTCCCCATTGCCACGCCTGATCAATGCATCTCCATCTTGAGTGCCGAAGGCAAAGAGCTGGCGTGGGTCGAAAACTTAAACGACTTGGCTGCCAACGAACGTGACATCGTGTCACAGGCCCTGCAAGGCCGCGAGTTCATGCCAGAGATCTTGCGATTGGACGGTGTGAATAGTTTCTCAACGCCCAGTATTTGGCGTGTGCAAACCAACCGAGGAGCGGCTCAATTGGTGCTCAAAGGCGAAGAGGATATTCGTCGCTTGAGCGCTTCTCGCCTCATCGTGGCTGACGCGCATGGCGTGCAGTTTTTGATCCGCGACTTGCCGTCGCTTGATCGTCACACGCGCAAGTTGCTGGACCGCTTCTTGTAAACCGATTGGGTTTTCAACGGCCTTCGCAGGCTGCGAAAAAGTCCAGCTCGCGTTGGTAGATGTTGGTTGTCACAGCCATCAAGCCCAATACCGAATGAAACAAATGGTCGTGTGACAAGGCTTTGTCACGCTGGCTTTGCAAGCACTTGGTGCTCACGTGGCTGAGCTTTTCAAACTCAGGCGATAGCCAAGTGATCAAGGGAACCGTGGTTTGCTCAGGTGGTGCCACGCTGTACGGCATGCCATGCAGGTAGATATTTTTTTCACCCAAAGACTCGCCGTGATCTGACACGTACAGCATTGCGGGTGTGTTGGTTTTCTCTTGAGTTTTGAGCCAGCCAATCACGCGTGACAAAAAGTAGTCGGTGAATACAAGGGTGTTGTCGTAAGCATTCACCACTTGGCTGCGATCACATTGCGAGAGCGATGTGTCGGTGCACTCTGGGGTGAAGTTCTTGAACTCGGGCGGTATGCGTTTGAAGTAAGCGGGCCCATGGCTACCCATTTGATGCATGACCACCACAGTGCCGCGAGCGCGTCGCTCTGCTGGAAGTTTGGCCAATTCGGCTTCAATGCGAGCGAGCATGACGGTGTCACGACATTCGTCACCTACACAATGCTCGGGTACTTTGAGGGTGGACGTATTGACGTTCGGGATGCGATCGCATTGGTCTTTGCAGCCAGATTGGTTATCGATCCACAGAACGGCATAGCCCGCGCGCTGCAACACATCAAGTAAATTTTCAAATTCATGGGTCCGTTTGGCAAAATTCAATCGGCCTAAATGCGAGAACATGCATGGAACTGACTCAGCAGTGCTCGTGCCGCATGACGTCACATTGCGAAAGCTGGCGATATATTCTTTGGCCAACAACGGATTGGTCAGGCGCTCATAGCCATTGAGTGAAAAATTTTGGCTACGCGCAGTTTCACCGAGTACAAAAAGCAGCAAGGGTGGTCGTTGCGTGGCTTGTCCTTCTCGTGGCTTAATTTGAGCATCTAATCCCAGTGGCTGCATCGGGCCGCGTGCTTGGTCCGACGGAATGATTGTCAAATCCAACACGGCATATACGCTGTTGAGCGGGTTGATTTGGTAGCGCATTTGCGTGTGGTTGCGCATGAGGGATGCGAAATCTTGAAACACCAGCAGCAGTGTTCCTGTTGCGAGCGCTAGCGCGAAAAGACACAAACGCACGTTGTGCCAGATTTGTGTTCCAACGCTAACGCTCTTAACTGGCTGGCGCCACAGCCAAACCATAGGTATCAGTGCTATGCCCGTGACGCATGCGAATAATTGCCAGCTCAATTGATCACGCGCTTCACGCACATCGGTTTGAAACACATTCACCACCATGGGCGTGTCGACCACGATGCCATACATCCACATGTAGCACGTCGAGGACGCTGTAAGCAAAAGTAACACCGAGATGGCAGGCTTGAGAGTGAAGCGCCAAGCCCACAGTGACAGAAGCGCCGCTACCACGCCGGCAATGATCAGCGCAAATGCGCCGCCAAACACCAGACTGTGCCAGCCGGTGATGTCTGGCAGAACCGTCAGATTGCGCCAGAGAACCAAATTGCCTACCGTCGCGAGCCACAGGCTAGCGAGTAAGACAAGACTGGTGCTCGAGCGAGGTTGGCGAACGGGGGCGTCTAAAAACATGGTGCGCATTGTCTCGCGCTTTCGTGTCGGTTTAAGTGGGCCAAACACTGCCATGCTCTGGCACGATGGCGCGCCAGTTCAAGTCACGCTCAACGCGCTGGCGCAACGCATCAGATGCTTCAGGCTCTCCATGCACCACATACACCTGGTCGGGCTTGTTTTTCATTTGGCCTAGCCAAGCAATGAGTTGCGTGGCGTCTGCATGTGCCGATGAGGATTGAAGTTGCACCACCTCAGCATGTATCGCCACATCTTGGCCGTGCATGCGCAGCATGGCACCTCCGCTGGCGATGGTGGCACCGCGTGTACCCGGTGCTTGATAGCCGGTGAGGATGACCATGTTGCGGTGGTCTGGCAGGTAGTGCGCCAAATGGTGCAACACGCGACCGCCGGTTGCCATGCCGCTGGCGGCCAAGATCACCATCGGCCCGTGTCGCTTTGACAAGGCTTTGGACTCTTCGGTGGTTTCAATCATGGTGGCCACATGCTTCAACCCTTTAAGGGCATGGGCATCTAAGCGATGCGCCTCTGGATGGCGCTGAAATAAGTCGGTGGTGTGCACTGCCATGGGGCTGTCTAAGAAGATAGGCAAGCCATGTGGAATGTCACCGCGCTCTTTCATCAGGGCAATGGCGTGCAGCAGGGCTTGCGCACGACCGACCGCAAACACAGGCACCACGGCTACGCCACCGCGAGCAGCTACTTTCTTCAGTGCAGGCGCGAGCTCGGCCATGATGTTTTCGTGAGGATGCTCGCGGTTTCCGTAGGTTGATTCGATCAGCACGGTGTCTGCATCGGGCGGGGGCGCTGGTGGGTTCATGATCATGTCATCGGGACGGCCCACATCACCACTAAACAAAATGCGACGGCCTGCAACTTCCACCAAGACACTGGCAGCACCCAAGATGTGTCCAGCCGTGGTGAAGGTGGCTTTCCAACCAGGAATAGGTGAGAAGGTATGGGTCTCGCGCTCGGGTTTGAGCAGTTGCAACGACAGCAAGGCGTCGTGCTTGCCATACAAAGGCATGGCAGGGTCGTGCTTGGTGTAACCGTGGCGATTCAAGAAAGCTGCATCTTCCTCTTGGATGTGGCCGCTGTCAGGCAGCAAGATGGCACACAAATCACAGGTGGCGGGTGTGGCATGTATCTGGCCGCGATAGCCTTGGCGGTAGAGCAAAGGGACGTAGCCGCTGTGATCTAAGTGGGCATGCGTCAAGATGACGGCATCCACATCTGTAGGTGTGACCGGAAGAGGGCTCCAGTTGCGCAAGCGCAGCTGCTTATAGCCCTGAAACAAACCGCAATCGACGAGCAATTTCTTGCCCTCGTGCTGAACCAAATATTTAGAACCGGTGACGGTACCGGTTCCGCCGAGGAATGTGATGTTGACGCTCATGCGCGAAGTATCCCCTTTTTTAAGTGGGGATCTTCACGAATGCTTTAGTTGAAAAAGCGTTTGAGCTTCTCAGCCCATCCACCTTCGGCAGGTGAATGTTTGTCCCCACCTTTTTTCAAGGACTCATCCAACTCCTTGAGTAGCTTGCGTTGGTGCTCGGTGAGCTTGACGGGGGTTTCCACAGAGATGTGGCAATACAAGTCACCAGGGAAGCTGGAGCGAATGCCTTTCAAACCCTTGCCACGCAAACGGAACTGCTTGTCGTTTTGGGTGCCTTCTGGGATGTCAATCGCTGCTTCACCCGCGAGCGTGGGCACGCGAATCTCGCCGCCCAAAGCAGCAGTGGTCATGCTGATGGGCACTGAGCAGTGCAAGTCGTCGCCGTCACGCTCAAAGATGTCATGCTTCTTGACGCGAATCTCAATAAACAAGTCGCCAGGAGGCCCACCATTGGTTCCGGGCTCGCCGTTGCCAGTGCTGCGAATGCGCATGCCGTCGTCGATACCCGCGGGGATTTTGACTTCGAGTGTTTTTTGTTTCTTGATCTTGCCTTGGCCGTGACACATATTGCACGGGTCGGGAATGATCTTGCCTGAGCCTCGGCAATGTGGACAGGTTTGCTGCACACTGAAAAAGCCTTGGCGCATTTGCACCTGACCGCTGCCGTGGCAAGTGGTACAGGTTTTGACAGACGTGCCGGGCTTGGCGCCCGTGCCATCACAGGTGACGCACTCGTCCCAGCCAGGAATTTTGATTTCGGCGTCTTTGCCATTGGCAGCTTCTTCCAGCGTGATTTCCATGGCGTAGCTGAGGTCGTTGCCACGGTAGACCTGACGGCCACCTGGGCCGCGGCGTTGTTGGCCAAAGATGTCACCAAAGATGTCGCCAAAAGCTTCACCAAAACCTGCGCCACCAAAGCCGCCGTGTCCGCCACGCATGTTCGGGTCCACACCTGCGTGACCGTACTGGTCGTAGGCCGCACGCTTCTCGGGGTCCGAGAGCATTTCATACGCTTCTTTGACCTCTTTGAATTGCGCTTCCGCCTCCTTGGCTTTGTCGCCTTGGTTGCGGTCAGGGTGGTACTTCATCGCGAGTTTGCGATAAGCCTTTTTGATCTCGTCGTCGCTCGCACCTTTTGAGAGGCCGAGTACTTCATAAAAATCGCGTTTGGACATGGTGTGGCAGTGCCGTGTTGTGTGGGGCTTGATCAAGACTTCGCCGCGTGTTCACCTTGTCAGGCGAAACGCGGCGAGGTCAGCTCAGAAGATGAAAAGAGGATTAGCCTTTTTTAACTTCTTTCACTTCAGCGTCGACCACGTTGTCGTCGGCTGGCTTGGCGTCTGCACCAGCAGCTGCGCCGCCTGCGGCTTGGGCTGCTTGCATGTCAGCGTAGACTTTTTCGCCCAGCTTTTGTGAGGCAGTCATCAAGGCTTCGGTCTTGGCATCGATGGCGGCTTTGTCGTCGCCTTTCAATGCTTCTTCGACTTCTTTGATAGCAGCTTCGATGGCTTCTTTTTCGCCAGCGTCGAGCTTGTCGCCGTGCTCGCCCAAGCTCTTCTTGACGCTGTGAACCGCAGCGTCAGCTTGGTTGCGAGATTGCACGATTTCGAGCTTCTTCTTGTCTTCAGCGGCGTTCAACTCGGCGTCTTTCACCATTTGTTGAATTTCGTCTTCGCTCAAACCCGAGTTGGCTTTGATCGTGATCTTGTTTTCTTTGCCTGTTGCTTTGTCTTTGGCGCCCACGTGCAAGATGCCGTTAGCGTCAATGTCAAACGACACTTCAATTTGAGGTGTACCACGCGCTGCAGGTGCAATGCCTTCGAGGTTGAACTCGCCCAAGCTCTTGTTGCCAGAGGCCATTTCGCGCTCGCCTTGGTAGACCTTGATGGTCACGGCAGGTTGGTTGTCTTCGGCGGTGGAGAAGGTTTGTGCAAACTTAGTGGGGATGGTCGTGTTCTTGGCGATCATCTTGGTCATCACGCCGCCCAAGGTTTCGATGCCCAAAGACAAAGGTGTCACGTCGAGCAACAACACGTCGGTGCGGTCGCCAGACAACACTTGACCTTGAATCGCAGCGCCCACGGCCACGGCTTCGTCAGGGTTCACGTCACGACGTGGCTCTTTGCCGAAGAATTCCTTGACCTTGTCTTGCACCTTGGGCATGCGGCTCATACCGCCCACCAAGATCACATCGTCGATGTCGCTCACAGACACGCCAGCGTCTTTGATGGCGGTGCGGCAAGGGGCGATGGTGCGCTCGATCAACTCGTCCACCAGTTGTTCCAACTTGGCACGGTTGAGCTTGATGTTCAAGTGCTTAGGACCTGTGGCATCCGCTGTGATGTAAGGCAAGTTGATGTCGGTCGAGGCAGATGATGACAACTCGATCTTGGCTTTTTCAGCGGCTTCTTTGAGGCGCTGCAAGGCCAACACGTCTTTGGACAAATCAACGCCAGACTCTTTCTTGAACTCAGCAATTATGAAGTCGATGATGCGTTGGTCGAAGTCTTCGCCACCCAAGAAGGTGTCGCCGTTGGTTGACAACACTTCGAACTGCTTCTCGCCATCGACGTCAGCGATTTCAATGATGGACACGTCGAATGTGCCGCCACCCAAGTCATACACAGCAATCTTGCGATCGCCTTTTTCGGTCTTGTCCAAGCCGAACGCCAAGGCAGCAGCGGTAGGTTCGTTGATGATGCGCTTGACGTCCAAGCCAGCGATGCGGCCTGCATCTTTGGTGGCTTGACGTTGTGCGTCGTTGAAATAAGCGGGCACCGTGATGACGGCTTCGGTCACTTCTTCGCCGAGGTAGTCTTCGGCGGTTTTCTTCATCTTGCGCAGAATTTCAGCGCTGATTTGAGGAGGAGCTAACTTGTTGCCGCGCACTTCCACCCATGCGTCGCCGTTGTCGGCTTTGGCAATGGTGTAGGGCATCAAGTCGATGTCTTTTTGAACTTCTTTTTCGCTGAACTTGCGACCGATCAAACGTTTGACCGCGTACAAGGTGTTGCGTGGGTTGGTGACTGCTTGGCGCTTGGCGGATGCGCCGACCAAGATTTCGCCGTCTTCTTGATACGCAATGATCGATGGGGTGGTGCGAGCGCCTTCGGCGTTCTCGATCACTTTGGTCGTGTTGCCTTCCATGATGGCCACGCACGAGTTGGTGGTGCCCAAGTCAATACCAATGATTTTTCCCATGTTCTTACTCCAGTAACTTTTAAAAATTCAGATGTGGCGTAGGTGTGGATAACTTCGCCAATTTCAAGTGTTTATTTCGGTGCGGCCACGGTGACCAGTGCAGGGCGCAACACGCGCTCGGCGATCAAGTAGCCTTTTTGCAGCACGGTGACCACGGTGTTGGCTTCTTGTTCGGCTGGCACCACGCTGATGGCTTGGTGTTGTGCGGGGTCAAACTTGGCGCCGGCCGCAGGGTCGATGGCCACAATCTTGTTGCGCTCCATGGCGCTCTTGAGCTGACGCAACGTGGCTTCAGCACCTTCGCGGATTTGCTCAGGCGTGGCGGTTTGCACGGCCAAGCCAGCTTCTAGGCTGTCGAGCACAGGCAGCAAGCTGTCGGCGAAGCTTTCCAACGCAAATTTGCGGGCTTTGGACACTTCGTCGTCCGCGCGGCGGCGTGCGTTTTGTACTTCGGCTTGGCCACGGATGTATTGGTCTTGCAATTCGGCCACTTTGGCTTGCAGAGTCGCCACTTCGACTTGGGCTGCAGCCAAGGGGTCGAGCTCAGCAGTGGGTTCAGCGGCTGCGGGGGCATCTGTGGCAGGTGCCATGCCGGCCATGTGAGCGGCCAGATGGTCAGCGGCAGATGGTGCGGCTGCGGAGTCTTTGTTTTCTGTAGGTTCTGACATGTTTTGTCGGGCTTGTTGGAGGGAGATTCAGCGCAGCTGAGGGCATCCAACCCTATTTCAAGAGGGGTTTTGTAAAAAAGTTGAACTGGGCAAAACAAAGCGGGGCCGCGCCCCGCTTGTGATCGGCAGCCTCAAAGCTGCCGCTTGGCCTATTTATTCGACGCCGAGCAGCTCAACGTCAAACTTCAAGGTGGCGTTGGGTGGAATCACGCCGCCCGCGCCACGTGCGCCGTAGCCCAGCTCTGGCGGGATGATGAGGGTGCGCTGGCCACCAATCTTCATGCCTTGCACGCCTTCGTCCCAGCCCTTGATGACCATGCCAGCGCCTAAGGGGAAGTCAAACGGGTCATTGCGGTCGCGGCTGGAGTCAAACTTGGCACCTTGTTCGCCATCTTTGTAGAGCCAGCCGGTGTAGTGCACGCTCACGTGCTGGCCAGCAGCGGCTTGGGCGCCGTCGCCCACCACGTTGTCGATGTATTGCAGGCCGGAAGGGGTCGTGTTCATGGCAAATCCTTGAATAAGTCTAATAAATGCGTAGCCCTAGAGTGTACCCAGTGGCACAGTTTGGTCATTCCCTCGAATTCATGCGCGCTTTCGTGATGGATGAGAATCAGGACTTGATCACTCGTTTGGAGATGCCTCTCATGTCAACACGTCGTTTCTTTGTCTCTCGCTTGGCCATGGGCTGTGTCTTGGTTGGTGGCGTTGTCAGCGCGCAAGCTCAAAGCTACCCGACAAAGCCTTTGCGCATCGTTGTGCCTTTTGGCGCGGGGGGCGTGGCTGATTTGACGGCGCGCACTGTGGCGCAAAAAATGTCTGAAGGTTTGGGGCAATCGGTGGTCATTGACAACCGTCCAGGTGCAGGCGGCATTGTGGCGGCTGAGATGGTGGCCAAGTCTGAGCCAGATGGCTACACCGTGCTGCTGATGTCCAACGCCAACGCGGTGAGTGCAGGTCTGTTTAAGACGCTGCCATTTGATCCGGTCAAAGACTTCACCTCCGTCTCGCTGATGGGCACCTTCGATTTGGCCATCGTCACCAGCGCCGAGTCGCGTTTTCAAACTTTGCCCGAGTTGCTGGCGTGGGCCAAGGCCAACCCTGGCAAGCTCAACATTGGCAGTATCAACATCGGTAGCACCCAGCACTTGACAGCCGAGTTGTTCAAATCGGTAGCAGGTTTGGATGCACAAGTCGTGCCCTTCAACGGCACACCGGCAGTGATGACCGCTTTGCGTGGTGGCCAGATTGATGTGGCAGTGGAAGTGCTCAGCCCTGTGTTGCCGCAAATCAAAGGGGGCGCTTTGCGTGCGTTGGCTGTGACAGGACAAAAACGTAATGCAGCATTGGCGCAGGTGCCTACAGCTAAAGAGGCGGGTGTGCCTAGTTTGGTGTCGACATCATGGAACGGTCTAGGCGTGCCTGCCAAAACACCGCAAGCCGTGGTGGAGCGTTTGAACAAAGAAGTGAATATTGCCTTGCAAAACCCAGCCGTGCGTCAAAAGTTGTTGGAGCTGAATGTGGAGCCACACCCCAGCACTGTGCCACAAGCACAAGAGTGGTTGCAAACCGAGATCAAACGCTGGGGCGATGTGATTCAACGCGCTGGCATTCAAAAACAATAACGTCTCATTCCTGATGCTCAATATCCTCACCATCACTGGTCCAATTTATTTGTCCATTGCGGCCGGCTTTATGGCCACGCGTCGTGGCATGTTCAGCAAACTCGATGGCCAAGTGTTGGGCCGTTTTGTATTGAACTTTGCGTTGCCAGCGATGTTGTTCAACACGCTGTCGCAACGCAACTTTGCCGAGGTCTTGAACCCCAATTACTTGCTGGCTTATGGCGCGGGTTCGATGCTTTCATTCGCCATAGGTTTTGGCGTATGGCGGGTGTGGCGTCACAAATCACTGACCGAGAGCGGCATGGTCGCCATGGGGGTGAGTTGCTCCAACAGCGGCTATGTGGGTTACCCCATCTTGTTGCAGTTTTTGGGGCCAGCCGCTGGCGTTGGCTTGGCGCTGACGGTGTTGATTGAAAACTTGGTGACTATTCCGCTGGCATTGGCCATTGCAGAGAGCGGCGAGACTGCCCACTTGTCTTGGCAGCACACCGTGCTTGAGAGCATCAAGCGGATGGTCAAACTGCCGATGATGCAAGCGATTGTGTTGGGGTTTGTGTTCTCCATGTTCGGTGTTCATTTGCCAGAGGTGTTGTCAAAGACTGTGAATTTATTTGCTGCATCCACAGCAGCAATTGCGCTGTTTGTGAACGGCGGTTCTTTGGTGGGCATGCGCGTGGTAGGCCTGATTCAAGAAGTGCGATGGATTGCGATTGGCAAGTTGGTGGTGCATCCGTTGGCGGTGGGCTGCATGCTCATGGTGGTCGGTCCGATTGACCCGAGCCTGAAAATTTCGGCGGTATTGCTGGCGGGTATGCCTATGCTCGGCATTTATCCATTGCTGGCGCAGCGTCACGGCCAAGAGGGCTTTTGTGCTGCGGCATTGTTGGTGACAACTGTGGCGTCGTTCTTCACCATCAGCCTGATCTTGTGGGCCATGGGCGAGTTGCCAGGCTGGCACGTTTAAGCGTCTATGCAAATCAAAGAGTCAGAAGTCGAGGTGACTGCCATTCGCGCCCAAGGCGCGGGTGGGCAAAACGTCAACAAGGTCTCTAGCGCCATTCATCTGCGGTTTGATGTGATGGCGTCTTCGTTGCCCGAGGGTGTGAAAGAGCGTTTGATGTGTTTGGCAGATCACCGCATCACCCAAGACGGCGTGGTTGTTATCAAATCGCAAGAGCATCGAAGCCAAGACATGAACCGCATCGAAGCATTTGCGCGTTTGCATGATCTGGTGCAAAGCGTGGCCAAGCCTCCTAAGAAACGCAAACCCACGAAGCCCACCTATGCCTCTAAGCTGCGCCGCTTAGACAGCAAAAAAAAGACCTCGGCGATCAAGTCAAACCGAGGCCGGGTGCTGTAACAGCTTTGGGTGTTTAGGCTTTGCGCAAGAAGCAAGCCTTGAGCATGTAGTTGCCCACGTCCATCTTGCAGTCCACTTCGTGGTCGCCACCCACCAAGCGAATGCTCTTGACCTTGGTGCCCATCTTCAGTGTGGTGGATGAGCCTTTGACTTTCAGATCTTTGATCAGCACCACCGCATCGCCGTCTTTGAGCACTGTGCCATTGGCGTCTTTCACCACGGCTTCGTCTTCGTCATCTGCTGCGGCAACGGCCACCATGGGCCATTCGTAGGCGCAATCGGCGCACACATAGTTATCGCCGTCTTGGTAAGTGTTTTCTTGGCCGCACTGGGGACAGGCTGGAATCGTGGACATGTTGTTGTTTTCTTTCTAAAGGTACGCAGTATAAATTTGCCCGCAGCGTACCCATCATTTGTCAGTGGTTTGCGAGAGTGTTTCTAAAAACTTGTCTCTGCCCTGTAGCGGCAGCTCGCACAAACCATGGGCGTGAATACTGGCTTGATCGCCTTGACCTTGGCTGTACTGCAAGGCCCCTGTGATGGGGTTGAGACTGAACTGAATCCAAATGTTCTTTGGTGATTTGTTTTGTTGGTATTGAAATGTCCACAGGTTTTTTTCAATGCTCGCCTTCACGTAGCGAATATGTTGTTGATTCAGTGTAGTGGCTTGTGTGGCATAGAAGAAATTGATGACTGGATCGCCTTGCAAATACATCGAGGCGCTGTGTGCATCAGGCAGCAAATTCAGATCAAACGCAGCTAAACGTGTTTTGGTCGTGTTTGCTGCGCTGACTTCAGTCACCAACGCTTGGCAAGGCGTGACAAACGGTGTTTGCGCCCCAGTTTGAGTTGCCAAGCAAGCCATTCCTGCTGTGGCAAGTTTTGAAATTTTCTTGATCCAACAGATCAATGTGTTGCAAGACATGGGGTGCTTGTAAAGTCAAACTGTAGGGAATTGTAGGCTTCATGCGTGCAAGCCTGTAGCATCCTGACAAAACCTTCTATGCATTCACTGATTTCAAAGATTTCTCGCTCAGCGGCAACGTTTTTTAGCGCTTTTTGCCTCATCTTCTGCGTTTTGCCCACGCAAGCCACCGCTAAGGACTTGGCTTCATCGCGTGCGTATTGGCAAGATGCGCAAGGCCAAGCATCGTTTGATGAGGCAACGCAACAAACCTTCACTGCGTATGACGGTATTTTGGCCAAGGGCTACAGCGACGCCACTTATTGGTTGCGCTTACGTGTAGATGCTGAGACGGGTGCGCGCGCAGGTGACAAATTGGTATTGCGTGTGCGACCTTCCTTTTTGGATCAGGTGGTGCTGTATGACCCCGCTGATCAAACGCGTTCAGCGCCTGCCACGGCGGGTGATATGACGCCTTGGGCTGACGCTGAATACCAATCGCTAAACCACGGCTTTTTGATTGCCGCACTGCCTCACGCGCGAGATGTGTATTTGCGTGTCAACAGCACCAGCACATTGATGATTCACGTGGAGGTGTTGACGCAGCAAGAGGCATTGCGTTTGGATCACACGCAAGAGTTGGTCTACTCTGTCAGCACTGGGTTGATCGTGATGTTTTTGGCTTGGGTCTTTGTGAGCTGGCTGGGCGACCGTGATCATGTGAACTTGGCATTTGTGATCAAGCAGTTTGCCTCCATTCTCTACACCGTTGGTTATTTTGGCTATTTCAGGGTGTTCTTGAGTGAAGTGGCTTCACCTGCAACGATCAATTTGATTTTCAACATCGTTCTCATCAGTGCGACAGGGTTGGCGTTTTGGTACGAAACACGGTTCTTGCGTGACTATGAACCACCGGCGTGGCTGATGTACATCTTGAAATCGTTTTATGCCTTTGCTTTTGTGGCGATGGCTTTGTTATTTGCAGGCCACACGCGACTTGCGCTTGAGCTCAACATGATGGTGATTGGGGTTGGGTCGGCCTTGTTGCTGATGGCAGTTCTGATCTTTTTAAAGAGTCCGGCGAACAAACCAACAGCGGGTGTGCCATTTCGGTTCAGTCGTACGGTGGTGGTGGTTTATTACGTGAGCCTTTCCTTTGCCTTATGGGCTGCTGTTTGGCCTAGTTTGGGCTTTGATGTGGCGACTGAATACAGCTTGCACAACTTGGTGTTGAATGGTTTTTTCTCAGGCATGTTGATGACCATTCTTTTGCAAATTCGTGCGCGACGTTTTGAACTCAATCGCCGCGAAGTTGCCAACGCTTTGTATTTGTCGCAGCAACAAGTGGCACTTGAGCGGCAGCGGCGTGACGAGCAGGCGCATTTTTTACACATGCTGATGCATGAGTTGAAAACGCCTTTGGCGGTCATTGATATGGCCTTGCACACCCATACCGATCCAGAAAAATCAGCGGTTTATGCCAGTCGAGCCGTGATGGACATGAAAGCCATTCTTGAGCGATGCGTGGATGCAGATCAAATCGCAGAAGGGGCTACCGATGCGAAGTCGGAGCGTGTGGATGTGGTGCGCTTGTTGCATGAACTCATCTTCAGTCAAAACATTTCAGCGGAACGTTTACAACTTCAGATGACGGCCGTGCCTGAGGTGCTCACCGATCGTCAATACGTGCGCATTATTTTGGGTAACTTGCTAGACAACGCTTTGCGTTATGGCGATGGGCGCACCCCAATTGAAGTGCAGGTAGACCCTTCGGAAGGGCCCGATGGGGCAGCAGGGGTGACCCTCACCATTTCTAATCGCCCAGGTATGGCAGCTTGGCCTGAGCCGAGTAAAGTGTTTCAGAAGTATTACCGAAGCACTGGGGCTCAGAGTCAATCTGGGACAGGTTTGGGTTTGTTTTTAGTGGCCAGTTTGGCCAAACGTATTGGTGCGTATTGCCGTTATGCGCCAGATGAAAGACGTGTGAGGTTTGTGTTGTGGCTACCCATTTGAACGTTGTGGTCGTGGAAGACCACCAAGATTTACGAGAGCTGACTTGCATGGCTTTGGCCAACAAAGGGCACCACGTGGTGGGGCTTTCTTGTGCAGAAGAGTTGGAAGACGGCATCAAGTGTGGCACTGTGGATGTGTTTATCCTTGATTTGAATTTACCTGGTGAAGATGGCATCAGCTTGGCCAAAAGAATTCGCCAAGCCTATCCTTTGGTGGGAATTGTGATGTTGACTGCGCGCTCACAAACCAAAGAAAAAGTTCAGGGTTATGAGAGCGGCGCCGATTTGTACATGACCAAACCGGTCGACTTTGAAGAGTTGTGCGCAGCGTTGCAATGCTTTGTTCGTCGGCGTCAAGTGTCGATAGAAGGCGGGTTGACGCTGAGCAAGCTGGTTTTGACTGGGCAATTAGGAACCGTGCGTTTGTCTTCCGCGGAGGCAGATATGTTGATGGCGTTTGCGCGTGCGCCATCGAGCCGTTTAGAAACGTGGCAGCTGGCGCATGTATTAGGTTTAGAGATGGATGGCTTGAACAAAGCCAGCCTTGAGGTGCGGATTGTGCGTTTGCGCAAAAAAATGCTGGAAGCAGGGGCCTCTGGCTCCGTGATCGAATCGATTCGCGGTATCGGCTATCAGCTCTGTGTGTCGGTGCAAATTTTATAAAAGCCCATCACCTTGATCTGGCGTCATGCCTCCTTTTGCTGCAGCAAAACATCTAACACGTCGTAAATTTGTTGCAGCTGCTCAACGCCTACGCGAGCTTCGATTTCGGCATATTTTTTTTCAATCACAGGGCCTAGACTTTTTCCTAGTTTTTTTGCACGGGCAGTCAAGGTCACACGCAAGCGGCGTTGGTCATGGTCCATGCGTGCGCGTGTGATCAGGCCAGCTTCTTCCATGCGCATCAGCACGCCTGTGATGCTGGGGCTGGAGATCAAGCAGCGCTCACACAGCTGTCGTGGCTCTAGGGCGTCTTCGTCCAACAGTGCACGCAAGATACGCCATTGCTGCTCGGTCAAGCCGTGCTCTTGCAGCATGGGACGAAATTGACTCATCAACATCTCGCGCGATTGGAGCAAGAGGTGAGGCAAGTTGCGATGTCTGAGGGGGCTGGTCATTGCGATCGATATTTTGCGAGCGAATATAACGTGTCTAGGTGTTTTTTACGTCTGACGATGTTTGCTTGTTTAGGGAAAACACCAGTGGTTTTATTTTGGGTTGGTGTTGACATACTAACATGTGAGTGATTAAATTACACACATGTTAGTGATTAAATCCTTCAGGTCAAAAATACACCCATGCTGAATCAAACTCATCCTGTCGTGCGTGGCACGGTTTATGGCACTTTGCTCAATGAGAAAAAGGCTTTGGCAGCTTTGGGCGAACAAGTCCATGTGGCGCCTTATAAGGCGCCCCCTCAGGCGCCTGTTTTGTACATCAAGCCACGCAACACATGGGTATCAGAGGGCGCAAATGTCACGGTGCCCTTGGATGCTTCGGCGCTAGAAATTGGCGCCACCTTGGGGGTGGTGATCGGGCGTACAGCTTCTCATGTGTCGGTGGCTGATGCACTCAGCCATGTCGCGGGTTACTTGGTGGTGAATGACATCAGCGTCCCGCATGCCTCTTATTACCGTCCATCCATGCGCTTCAAGTGTCGTGATGGTTTTTGTCCTATAGGCTCTGTCGTGGTTCCAAGAGAAGCCATCGCCAATCCGGATGATTTGAAGGTCAGTGTTGCGATTGATGGCGTGCTGGTGCATACCGCTAGCACGTCTGGGCGTGTGCGATCAGTGGCGCAGCTGTTGGCTGATGTGACGGAGTTCATGACTTTGCATCCAGGGGATGTGATCAGCATTGGTGTCGCGGCAGGTGCGCCTTTGGCCAAAGCGGGGCAGCGTGTCACGGTCGCAATCGAGGGCGTGGGTACGTTGGAAAATACATTGGTGGCGGAGGACTTGGTATGAAGCGCGCACGTGTTGCTTATGGCGGAGCCATTCATGAAGCCTATCCGCATGCGGATGGCGTGTGTTTGGCCGATGGTCGTGTTGTGTCAGAAGAGGCCGTGGTTTGGTTGGCGCCATTTGAAGTGGGCACCATCATTGCGCTGGGTTTGAATTACGCGGATCACGTCAAAGAACTGTCCAAAGAGCTCACTGTGACAGCGCAAGATGAGCCATTGGCTTTTTTGAAAGCACCAAGTTCGGTCATTGGGCACCGTGCCCAAACGCGTCGGCCCGACGGTGTGGGGTTCATGCATTACGAGTGTGAGTTAGCCGTTGTGATCGGGCGTACCGCAAAACAAGTCAAACGTAAAGATGCGATGGCTTATGTCGCGGGTTATACCGTAGCGAACGACTATGCAATTCGTGATTACTTAGAGAACTATTACCGCCCTAATTTGCGTGTCAAAAATCGCGATGGCGGAACAGTGCTGGGGCCTTGGCTGGTTGATGCGGCGGATGTGCCGAACCCACACGATTTGAATTTACGCACCTATGTCAATGGTGTGGTCACGCAGCAGGGCAGTACGCAAGATTTGATTTCAGATATTCCTGCATTGATTGAATACCTCAGCGGATTCATGACACTCCAAGCAGGCGATGTGATCTTGACGGGGACACCTGATGGTGTGGTCAACGTCAATGTGGGCGATGAAGTGGTCACAGAAATTGACGGCATTGGCCGACTGGTCAACACCCTCGTGAGTGATGCGGCCTTTGGCCGTTGAATCAATTTGAATACTTGAATGAAGGAAAGCATATGCGTATCGACCATCTGATCAACGGCAAATCAGTTGCTGGCAAAGATTACTTTGAAACAGTCAACCCTGCTACCCAAGATGTGTTGGCAGAAGTGGCCAGCGGCTCATCCACAGAAGTCAACGCGGCGGTGCAGGCAGCCAAAGACGCATTCCCCGCATGGGCCGCACGTCCAGCCACAGAGCGCGCCAAGATCATGCGCAGCTTGGGCGACTTGATTGCCAAGCATGTGCCAGAAATTGCACAAACGGAGACCAAAGACACGGGCCAAACCATCAGCCAAACAGGCAAGCAGTTGGTGCCGCGTGCAGCTGATAACTTTTATTACTTTGCAGAAATGTGCACGCGTGTGGATGGCCACACCTATCCCACGCCAACGCACTTGAACTACACCTTGTTTCACCCCGTGGGTGTGTGCGCGCTGATTTCACCTTGGAACGTGCCGTTCATGACCTCCACTTGGAAGGTGGCGCCATGCCTCGCGTTTGGCAACACCGCTGTGTTGAAGATGAGTGAACTCTCGCCACTAACCGCCGCACGATTGGGTGAGTTGGCGCTAGAAGCGGGTGTGCCTGCCGGCGTGTTGAACATCGTGCACGGTTACGGCAAAGAAGCGGGTGAGCCATTGTGTGCCCACCCCGATGTGCGCGCGATTTCGTTCACAGGCTCCACCGTCACAGGCAACCGCATTGTGCAAGCCGCAGGTTTGAAAAAGTTCAGCATGGAGCTGGGCGGTAAATCACCGTTTGTGATTTTTGAAGACGCTGATTTAGATCGTGCCTTGGATGCTGCGATCTTCATGATCTTCAGCAACAACGGCGAGCGTTGCACTGCAGGCAGTCGCATCATGGTGCAAAAAAGTATCTACGCTGATTTCGCAGCGAAGTTTGCCGCACGCGCCAAGCGTATTGCAGTGGGCGACCCCTTGGATGAGAAAACCATCATCGGCCCCATGATCAGCCAAGGTCACTTGGCTAAGGTGCGCAGCTACATCGAGTTAGGCGCCAAAGAAGGTGCTTCGATTTTGTGTGGTGGCTTAGACGCGCCAGACTTGCCAGCGCACTTGCGCAAAGGCAACTTCGTCAGCCCCACGGTGTTTGCCGATGTGGACAACCGCATGCGCATTGCGCAAGAAGAAATCTTTGGCCCCGTGGCCTGCTTGATTCCTTTCACCGACGAGGCCGATGCCATTCGCCAAGCCAACGACATTGAATACGGTTTGTCGAGTTATGTGTGGACCGAGAACCTTGGTAAAGCCCACCGCGTGGCAGCAGCCATTGAGGCAGGCATGTGTTTTGTGAACAGCCAAAACGTGCGTGATTTGCGTCAACCCTTTGGCGGTACCAAAGCCAGCGGCACAGGGCGCGAAGGCGGCACATGGAGTTATGAGGTTTTCTTGGAGCCTAAAAACATTGCGGTGTCGATGGGCTCGCACCACATCCCGCATTGGGGCGTCTAAGCATGGAACAACTCGACAACACAAGGAGTGCTCACCATGGGTAAGCTCGCATTGGCCGCCAAAATCACCCACGTGCCTAGCATGTACTTGAGTGAGTTGCCAGGCCCTCGCTTTGGCACGCGACAAGATGCCATTGATGGCCATAAAGAAATCAGTCGTCGTTGTCGCGAATTGGGTGTGGACACCTTGGTGGTGTTTGACACCCATTGGCTGGTCAATGCCAACTACCACATCAACTGTGGTGCGCATTTCAAAGGCACGTACACCAGCAATGAGTTGCCGCACTTCATCAGCAACATGAGCTATGAGTCGGCGGGCAACCCAGAGCTCGGGCACATCTTGGCCAAGGCTTGCAATGCCTACGGTGTAGAAACACTGGCGCACGATGCCACCACCTTGCAGCCTGAGTACGGCACCTTGGTGCCGCTGCGCTACATGAACGACGACCAACACTTCAAAGTGATTTCGGTCTCTGCTCTGTGCACCTCGCACTACTTGAACGACAGCGCGCGTTTGGGTTGGGCCATGCGCGAAGCGGTAGAAAAACACTACGACGGCACAGTGGCTTTCTTGGCCAGTGGCTCGCTCTCGCACCGCTTTGCACAAAACGGTTTGGCGCCAGAGTTTGCTTTCAAAGTTTGGAGCCCATTCCTCGAACACTTGGATGCACACGTGCTAGAGATGTGGCACAAACGAGAGTGGGCTGACTTCTGCGAGATGCTGCCCGAATACGCAGCCAAAGGCCATGGTGAAGGTTTCATGCATGACACCGCCATGTTGATGGGCGCGCTGGGCTGGAGTGGCTATGACGGTGGCGTAGACATCGTGACACCATACTTCGGTGCCTCTGGCACGGGCCAACTCAATGCGATCTTTGACGTGACCCCACAAAACGGTACACACATCCCTGCAGCGATTGCCAGCAATGCGCAGGGCTACAAAGTTGCGACTCGGTTGTAAAACATGCCTCATCTCGTCATTCTCTATACCGGCCAACTCGATCAAGAAGTCAACATGACTTCGTTATGCCGACAGCTCGCCGATGCCATGCTCACTGTCAAAGATGAGTCTGGCAAACAAGTGTTTCCAACAGGTGGCACGCGTGTGTTGGCTTACCCAGCAGCACACTATGCCGTGGCCGATGGTGGTGCAGCGGGCATTGCCGCAGGTGGTGATGGTGACTACGCCTTTGCGTATTTGAATTTACGCATGGGTCGAGGTCGCACTGAGGCCACGCAAAAGCTGGCGGGTGAGACCTTGCTCGCTGTTGCAAAAACATTTTTCGCGCCACTCATGGCTACGCGCCATATGGGCGTGACGCTGCAAATCGATGTTGGCCAAGAAGTGTTTGATGCCAAGCACAGCAGCCTCCACCCACTTTTCAATAAGGCATAAGCATGTCGGTATTCACAGAAGAACAAATCCAAGCCTTGGCCGTTGAGTTGAACCAGGCTGAGAAAACACGCACGCAAGTCGAGCATTTTTCCAAGCGTTTTGCGGGCATGACCATCGATGATGGCTACCGCATCAATCGCGCGTGGATGGCTTTGAAATACAAAGAAGGCCGCACCGTCATTGGCCACAAAATTGGATTGACCAGCCGTGCCATGCAGCAGTCCAGTCAAATCGATGAACCCGATTACGGCACATTGCTCGACGACATGTTGTTCACTTGCACCCCAGGTGAGGTGCTGGATATCCCATTTACCAAGTTCATCGCACCGCGTGTAGAGGTTGAGCTGGCGTTCATCTTGAAGAAGGAATTGCGCGGACCCAACGTCACGTTAGAGGACGTGTTGGACGCCACCGAGTATGTGACGCCGGCCATTGAAATCATCGACTCTCGCATCGAGCAATTCGACCGTCACACCAAAGTCATGCGCAAGGTGTTTGACACCATCAGTGACAACGCAGCCAATGGCGGCATTGTGTTGGGCGCCAACAAGGTCGACCCCAAAACCACCGATCTACCTTGGTGCGGTGCCATCTTGCGACAAAACGGTGTGGTGGAAGAAACGGGCTTGGCCGCCGGCGTGCAAGGCCACCCCGCGATTGGCATCGCATGGTTGGCCAACAAACTCGCACCTTGGGGCGAGCACTTGGCAGCAGGTGAAATTGTGTTGGCGGGTTCATTCACCAAACCAGCACCTGCCAAACTCGGTGATGTGTTTGAGGCTGATTACGGTCCACTGGGTTGCTTGAAATTTAAATTTGCTTGAGGTGTTCATCATGACCGAAGCCTTCATTCGTCCACAACGTTTCACCGATTCAGAGTGGCAAGCTCGCATTCAGTTAGCGGCTTGCTACCGAATCTTTGCGCACTTGGGTTGGTCTGAGCTGATCTACAACCACATCTCCTTGCGTGTGCCCGATGAGGACGGTCATTTCTTGATCAACCCATTTGGTTTGCACTACAGCGAGGTGACTGCGTCGAATTTGGTGAAGGTGGATATCCAAGGCAATATCGTCGGTCACAGCGATTGGCCTATCAACCCTGCAGGTTTCACATTTCATGGTGCGATTCATGCCACCATGCCTAATGCGCACTGTGTGATGCACATCCATTCCACACCCACCATGGCCGTGTGTTGTTTGAAAGATGGCTTGTCGTACACCAACTTTTATGCAGCCCAACTGTGGGGCCAAGTGGCGTACCACGACTTTGAAGGCATCACGGTACATGCAGAGGAGGGCGCACGCATTTTGGCCAGCTCAGCGGGCAAGCCTGTGTTGTTCTTGCGTAACCATGGCCCTGTGGTGATTGGCACCTCCTTGGCACAAGCGTTCAATTTGATGTGGTTGGTGCAACGCGCCTGCGAGGTGCAAGTGGCCAGCCAAGCTTTGGGCCCATTGCAACCCATCACCGAGAAAGCTTTAGAAGCCTGCGTGCGTGATTCACTCAACTTCAATCCTAAGTTCGGTGCGGGCGAAGATTCGTTTGCAGCCATGCAACGCTTGATTGATCGCGTCGATCCCAGTTACAGAACCTGATATGTCGAACTCTCAAGCCATGAAAATCGCAGTTGTGGGTCTCGGCGCTGTAGGCGGTGTCTTTGCTGCTTTGCTCAGTAGATTGTCTGGTGCGCAAAAAGTTCAACTCTCTGCCATCGCACGTGGCCGCACGTTGGCCACACTCCAAACGCAAGGGCTGGTGTGGACAGACTTGTCAGGAGAGCAACATCACACGCCACTGACGGTGAGCGACAACCCCGCAGACTTGGGGGCACAAGATGTGGTGATCGTCGCTGTGAAAGGGCCTTCTCTGGCAGGCGTGGCTGAGATCGTGCAGGCTTTATTGGCACCACACACGGTGGTGTTGGTGGCGATGAATGGTGTGCCTTGGTGGTTTTTCAATGGCATCGGAGGGGCGTGTGAAGGCTTGTCCTTGCCGTTGCTTGACCCCGAGGGCGTGATGGCACGTTGCATCCCAAGCTCGCAGGTATTGGGGTGTGTGGTGCACTTCTCATCGCAGTCACCGTCTGCAGGTGTGATTCAAAAAATACAAGGCAACCACCTGATCATTGGCGAACCTGCTGGCAGTATTTCTCCACGCGCACAGACTGTGGCAGATGTGTTGAGCACTGCTGGCTTTGATGTGAAAGTGTCGCCGCGTATTCAGCAAGACATTTGGTTCAAGCTGTGGGGCAACATGACCATGAACCCTGTCTCCGCATTGACGGGGGCACCGTGTGATCAGATCTTGGATGACGACTTGGTGCGTTCATTTTGCAGCGCCGTCATGCTCGAAGCGCAAGCCATTGGCACACGCATTGGATGTGAAATTGCACAAGTGCCACAAGACCGACACGCCGTCACGCGTAAGCTGGGCTCGTTCAAAACATCGATGCTGCAAGACGTGGAGCAAAACCGAATGATTGAACTCGACACCTTGCTCGGTGCAGTTCGAGCATTGGGGCTGCATTTGCAGCTGCCCACTCCCAACATCGACGCCCTGTATGGCCTCACACGATTGATGGCTCGCACACGCGGGCTTTACCCAAAGGACAACACATGAAAATTCCAAGCAACCATTTCTTAGCTGCGATTCGACAAGGTCAGACGCAAATTGGCTGTTGGGTCGGCTTGGCTGATGCCAATGTGGCTGAGGCTTTGGCAGGTTGTGGTTTTGATTGGCTGCTGCTCGACGGCGAGCATGCACCCAATGATGTGCGCACCGTGCTAGAGCAACTGCGTGCGGTGGCGCCTTATGCCGTATCTCCCATTGTTCGCCCCGTGCAAGGTGATGTGGCACTCATCAAACAATACCTCGATGTGGGTGCTCAAACTTTGTTGGTGCCCATGGTGGATACGCCTGAACATGCAGCTTTGTTGGTCAAAGCCATGCGCTATCCCCCCGAGGGTATTCGCGGTGTGGGGGCGGCCTTGGCCAGAGCTTCGCGCTGGAATCAGATTGACAATTATTTGAACTTGGCCAACGAGCAAATGTGTTTGCTGGTGCAAGCAGAAACGCCGCTGGCTTTGAAAAATTTGGAAGCCATTGCCAACACCGAAGGTGTGGATGGTGTGTTCTTTGGCCCCGCAGATTTGTCGGCGTCTATGGGCTATCGCGGCCAGCCTTCGCACCCTGAGGTGCAAAAAGCCATCATGGATGCCATTGCCAAAGTACGAGCAGCGGGTAAGGCGGCAGGCATTTTGGTGACGGATCAAAAACTTGCCAACGACTACATCGCACACGGTGCCAATTTTGTGGCGGTTGGCGTTGACACCACGCTGCTGGTCAAGGCTGCAACCAGCCTTGCACACAGCTTCAAACAAAACACACCTCAACCCGCTAGCAATGTCGGTGTGGGTTCAGCAGGTGGGTATTGATATGTTGTTTGACACACTCAAAGACCCCAGTCTCATCAAGGCGCAGTGCTTGATCGACGGCGATTGGGTAGACGCGGATAGTGGACAAACCAGCCCTGTTATCAACCCTGCCGATGGTTCTGAAATTGCGCGCGTGGCTTATGCCGGCGCGTCAGAAACGCAACGTGCCATTGCGGCAGCTGACCGCGCTTGGCTGACTTGGCGTGAGGAGACTGCAGAGTATCGAGGCCATTTGCTGCGCCAGTGGTATGAGCTGATGTTGGCGCACCAAGACGATTTGGCTTTCATCTTGACCGCAGAGCAGGGCAAGCCCTTGGCCGAAGCGCGTGCAGAGATTGGGTATGCCGCGTCCTATGTGGCGTGGTATGCCGAAGAAGGTAAGCGTGTGTACGGCGAAACTGTGCCGTCGCCGTGGGGAGATAAAAAAATCATCGTCACGCGTGAGTCGTTGGGGGTGTGTGCCGCCATCACGCCTTGGAATTTTCCAGCTGCCATGATCACGCGCAAAGTGGCACCTGCTTTGGCTGCAGGTTGCACCATGTTGGTCAAGCCCGCGCCACAAACACCGTTGACTGCGCTGGCCATGGCTGAACTTGCGCAGCGTGCTGGCATTCCACCAGGTGTGTTGAGTGTCATCACCGGTGATGCAGTGGGTATTGGCGGCTCACTCACCAGCAGCCCTTTGGTGAAAAAACTCACGTTCACAGGCAGCACAGCCACTGGCCGACTGTTGGCCGCGCAGTGCGCGCCGACATTGAAAAAAATGTCGCTTGAGCTCGGGGGCAATGCGCCGTTCATCGTGTTTGACGATGCCGATTTGGATGAAGCTGTGGTCGGTGCGATGGCTTCAAAGTTTCGCAACATGGGCCAAACCTGTGTGTGCTCGAATCGTTTTTTGGTGCAAGACAGTGTGTATGACGCCTTTGCTGCCAAGTTGAAAAAAGCCATGAGCGAATTGAAGTTAGGTTCTGGGTTGGTTGCCGACACCACACAAGGTCCACTGATTGATAGCGCCGCATTGGCCAAGGTGCAACGCTTGGTGGCTGACGCCGTAGACAAGGGTGCGAAGGTATTGACCGGCGGGCAGTCCAGTGGGTTAGGGGGAACATATTACGAGCCCACTTTGCTAGGCGATGTTCAGCCGAACATGCAGATTGCGCAAGAAGAAGTGTTTGGTCCCGTCGCGCCTTTGTTCAGATTTGAAACCGAAGCGCAAGCGGTGGCCATGGCCAATGACACAGAGTTTGGTTTGGCCGCGTATTTTTATTCGCGCGACATTGGTCGCGTTTGGCGTGTCAGTGGTCGATTGCAATACGGCATGGTGGGCATCAACAGTGGCGTTATTTCTACGGCTGTTGCCCCGTTTGGTGGTGTGAAGCAATCGGGTCAAGGTCGAGAGGGTGGGCATCAAGGCATTGAGGCTTACCTCGATAGCAAATACCTGTGCATGGGCGGCTTAGGCCCAATTTAAAGAGGAGCATTTATGAGTCAAGAACATACGCCAAGTCATGGCGTAGACCGCGTGTTACAAAAACTATGCGACGCCAGCGCCACCATCGGTGGCCTTGTGTTGGTTGCTATTGCATCGGTCACTGT